>Ga0123352_10019951_pt1 | contig 10683 bp, 8 predicted proteins | sample TergutLab28metaG_FD_89700 | JGI IMG/M metagenome (GOLD analysis project Ga0123352, IMG submission 89700) | Labiotermes labralis P1 segment gut microbial communities from Petit-Saut dam, French Guiana - Lab288 P1 | ecosystem: Host-associated > Arthropoda: Insects > Digestive system > Gut ... | reverse complement strand
TTCAAGTTAAAAATTTTTAAATTTTTTTTTCATTTTAATTAGGGTATAAACAATAAAAAAAATTTTTTAAAAAATAAAAAAAAAAAAAAAAAGAAAAAAAAATTTTTAAAAATTAAAAAAAAAAAAAAAAAAAAAAAAACTAAAAATTTTCTAAGACATTTTCTGCCATCATCAAAGAAAGTCAGTAATAAGCCATAGAAATATATGGGAACTCTTATGATGTTGCCTCTTTGTTAAGACTCTCTCTTTTCCTGTCGCATAAGGATATCTGTCTCACAAAATTTTAATACCATTTGTCCAAGCTTTTTTATATTAAAATAAGCACTTCTTATTTTACATTCCACCGAAGGACCAATAAATGTACTGAGATAAATGCTTGTTATTGTTGATGTTGTTGTTGTTGTTGTTATAACATAGAGAGTCCCTTTCCTTAATTTATTCATAAGATATGTCATTCACACACACACATGACACTGAAAAATGAAATCTAAAAAGCTAATTTCCAAATGAAACAAAACACTAAATATATGTATGGTGAAATAATTGTTTTTTATCAAAATGCTGCTAGAATTTCTTCAAATGCATATGTTAAAAAATAATTTTTTATTTTGCTTTGCCTTTTCAGTCTAAAATGGTTTATTATCATTGTGATAAAGCATCCATTATCCATATCATGGATGTATTATAAGTATAAGGTTTTGTCTCCACAAAACTTAAAATGCTAATGTGGCACAGTATAGTTGGGAGTTAAAATATAAAAGAAATTTGCTATATAATGCACTAAAAAACTATGTACAGAAACAATTCAAGGATCACTGCAGTATGACTATAAGTTCTCTTGCCTCTGATAAATTTTAAAATTTATTTACTTATCTAAAAGGAGAAAATCTTATTAAGGTTAGGGGAAACTTTGTACATCCATAGTTATTTCTCTCGTTTGAATACTCCATTTTGCAAGAAATATGAGCTAAATAGTGAAAGAAAATACAACTACAAATATTTTATGCATCTATTTGCAAAATAAATTACATACATGTATGAAAATACAGTCCACTGTGTGTTATTCTGAATAGTAAGCTTCTGATAAATTGTTCATGGACACAAAGTCACTATGTGTCATTCTGAAAAATAGGTGTTTCATAAACTTTTCATATTATAAGGGCTTGTAAACCTCAACTTCACCACCGGATGTGTATTTAAAAGCATCTTTTCTCTTTTCTGCAATGCTCTACATTTCAGAGGCAATATTCTTGACTCTAAAATTTGTCTGTATAGTCACACCTGAAACAAACTTAAAAAGTTTTGATGTGTTCATCCACATGAATGATATTGTTATTTATCTCAGTGTAGACAACCAATATGAATTATAACTAACTAGCTGCAACTACCACTCTCCATCAATATTATTCTCATTTTGACCTTTCTTCAACCAGCTGTTCTTAAAGATTGCTAATAAAACTAACTGAGCTGAGAAGGTGTGTGTCTGAGACTTCTCTCATTCTGTCTATGAATTCCAGCAAAGTTTCTGGGTAGGTTACTGTGGTCAGATTTATAAAATGTTTACTCAAATTCTATCAGTCTATAGGCATTATTTTGTTGCACTTCTAGCAACAAAATATTCCAACAAATTGAGATGAATCTATTTCATTCATTTAGCAGATGGTGCCATAATATATACTGGCTGTGAATATGACTGTACAGTACTGAACTGCCATTCAACAGCTAAACCTCTTTTTTAACCAAAAGAAATGGAGGGGGGCCATTTGGTGTCCACTTGGTCACTTTGGTAGCTGTGGCTCACTTCGCAGTCCGGCTTGCTTCACTTGCTTGACTGTGTTCAGCTTGGCCACACATTGCTTGCCACTTCTCAACTCACTGCTTCACTCATGGCTCACCATGTGACAAGTGGTTATTGTCATACCGAATAAAAGGAATGTATAAAGTGTTTTGAAAACTACTGGGCTTCATAAATAAGGGATAAGTATGCTCATATTTCAGAACCTACTTCATAAGCCATGGTTAAAGTAGCATATTTTTTCATATTTTTGCAACACTTGAACCGTAAATTTCAACATTCTGTGTACACAATCTTCTCATATCTCTTTTATGCAGTATTCTTCATAAGAAAGAGAAGAAATAGTGTTTGTTCCAGGATGCAGAAATATTCAGAGAAAATAAGAGGTATTGAGTTAAATGGGCAAGTTTGGGCCCTTAATAAAGTTTGTTATTGAAAGACACTTACTTTCCAAATGCATGTTTTACTTAGTTGAATATATACCATGTATCTTTTCATTCACACAAATTAAAAACTAACACTGTACACAGTTTATTTATTCTGTATCACAATAATTAATGAAATATATTTTGGAGAGAATTCTTAACACACTGCATACCAGTGTTTTATAACTAAAGAATGTTTATCAAAATAAGGTATATAGGCCTAATCTTTTGTCAGATCTTCAGGCATTTTTATACTTTTCAACTGAATGGTTATGTTATTGTATGCACTGTCAAACTTTTGGTACTTCTTGTTCAATTATCTTTCACTCCTCAATAATGGCTGTGCCGTGCTGAAACATGTTGGAGTCATATTGAAAACTTTTTGTGTTCTCCCAACAAATGTGTATATTTTGGTTTTCCATCTGTATGCCATGTTATATTGTTCAATCAAATTAATCTTCAGATATTGGAACAGTTAACTAGATGAATATGAATGGCCTTGTATACATTCATAATTTTCTTATCAATTGAGCTCTTCTCTCTCTCTCTCTAGCTCTCTCTCTCTCTCTCTTACATTACTGCCAACAAGTGTTCTTGTCTTCCATGCCATTTCTGTTTGCTTTTCGTTATACATTACATGCGTACCATTTCACATCTTCCTTTCTCCTACTCTCCACACTTTCTACGAAAATTGTCTCAATAAGAAGAGTACTGAATATTACTATTCACACAGCAATTTTATTTCTCAACTAATATTCACTCTACTGTAGCTTTTTCACACCCCATGGTCTGAAGTAAGTGTTGAAGTATTTACGCTTGGAATAAAAAATATTTTCACTTCATGTGGCATTATGAATATTATTACTTTGTAAAACATATTTATTTTACTTGCAACAATAAAGTTCAAATAACTTTTGAACAAAATTAGTTTTTGTAACACATTTTGATACTGTTAGTGATAACATTCACTGATTTTTGCTTTCTTGTTCAAGGGCACAAGGTTAATAAGGTACTTGGTAATCAGTAGAAGGATCTGTTAATGACAATGATTAGTTGTAAATTGCTTGGATAACTTACTTGGTTCAATGTCAAGTTACAAAGTTAGTACTGTATCCATGAATGGAGTAATTCCTACTTATCAAACTTATTGCAAATTTCATTATGCACCTTTACCATATTGCTGTGTGTAAAATACCATATACAATTAATTAAAATACTTATTTTTTAAACATCCACCATATTATACCGTTGTTTAAATTATAACACATTTATGCAAATGCTAGTAAGGTTTAAGTTACAGTTGAGTATTGTAAATTATTATTACACCTGGGGATAGGCCTTTGTCACTACCAGGCATTATTTTGTCATGCCACAGTCTACACTACCCAGTGCACTGATATCTATTATGGTTTACATCCGATACCACAACCTTAATTAAAAATAATCTTCAGGGGCATAGCATCCATATTCATTCATTCATACATTTATTCATATACGCACTGGAAGGGTAGCTGCCCTTAAAATTATCCTAAAATTATATTCATTACTTTAAAACACAAAAGTACATCTAGGTTACCATTTATTATTTGCCATACTAACACCAAATTCTCACTCTTTTATCCCCCACCTGTGACGTTTGTGTTGCTCTTTCCTTCAATCTCTTTTTGCATTTTCAAGCTCTGCCACACTGATGTTGAAGGACAATACCGTCTAGTGACTGTACTACAATGCCTCACATGCATGTGCTATGTACTAAGGGAACCTTAACTAAATACAGTGTCTGATAGCAGCAGACAAGAGCTTTTTGCTAGTGTCTGCTGTGTGAATACTGCAATTTTTTTGTGACATATCCACAGTTTTTGGGAGGTTTTCAAGTATGTTATAAAAGTTTTGGAATTATTGAATTGTTTAGTGCTTTAATGCATTTATTTCAAGTATTTTGACCATTATCCCTACTGTGTATAAAGACAGCATATTTTAATGGGACTTGCTGCAGCTAGTTTTTACACTTAAAGTTAAAAATGAAAGAAGCATGTACATAAAATCACAGAATTAAAAGAGCTACAGAATATGGTTGTACATATAAATTGTCCACACATGCACAGTAACTAACTGAAATGTTGCACATTGTTACATTAATGTTTAGCATTATATATTCACTGTGTACAGTAAAACTAAAATGAACTTAGTCATAGCACAATTTCCAATAGAAGGAAGTACTTTCCTGCTGCTCATTTACATACTTATGTGATTAAACTATATATTTTAATAATTTTAAATCCTATTTATTTAGTGTTTAACCTATTTTGTATACACAAGATCTCTAAAAGGAACCTGTTAAAAACTATTTAATATTACACCATTTCTGTGACATGTGTTCTTTAAAGTTTTTGCACAGTATATTTTAGGATTCCATTCTTCTGGGACATGACAATGCATCACAGAATACTCGGATCCTGTTACCTGGTCACACAGCGTCATATACCAGAAGAATGGAACCCTCAGCTACACATCGTTTAAAACCTGAAATTTTGCAAGGATGTATTAGTTATCATTTGACATAATTGTAGGCAGGCCTCAAGAATCATGCCACAGACACAAAAATTTATTCAAAAAGGTCTGTTTACAATATATATATTCATTAACTGCAAACAATGGCCCATGGGAAGATAAATATAAATTTATTATGGCTAAAATCACTAACAAAACTGTTTTTTATAAGAGCATGTGTATGACCAGATTTCTTACTTCAGAATTAAGGAATTACTTCAAAGTGTGGAGTGTGACAATGCTGTGAATTTCATTTTATATGCTAAAGTGCCAATATTATACAATTTACTTTAACTTTACTGGATAAGACCATGGCTGATCAAATCAGTTGTATATTTACTTCTAACAAATACACTTTATGCACATGTTCTGGTGTTTCAAGTACTGTATTTCAGTCAATGAAGTTATATTCCTGAATCTTGCAAATGCATAACTGAACTCTGGTACTTTTTAGTTTCACATTTATATTGTATATACATTGTCAATGCTATGCAGTGTTTGTTGCCCTGGAATAAGTGTATGCAAGAAGATGGGTTTCCAATATATATTTTTTATCATTATTCACTGATTACTGGAGCACTTATCCCATGAAAGGGTAAACAACATCAGTACTTAAAAACTACGCGTATATTATCATATGTTATATTTTGATATACTGTGAATAATGTATGATCCAGACCTCTGCTGCATTATTGTATATCAATTGTGTAATTAAACTATCACATTAAAACATATTTACAATTTCATTACAAGCACTTAAATATGTTGGAGTTCTATGTAAGACAAGATATTAATAAATATTTAAGAAAACTTAGTTATTGACCAACAGCTATATTTATAATGTCTCTTCTTCTTCAGCAACGCCAGTCATAGCATCTTATATGAAGGAATGTATTAATAAAATTTCTCCAAATAAATTCTAGCACAAATTCTGGGCACATAACCACTTAAGCAGATTGATTCTCTTTGAACGTTATTTATTACATGCACTCTGCTTGTAATTACTTACATGTACCAACATATGCATATAATAAAATTATAAGTTATACACAGACTTCAACCTTCCTACATTTTTGGTGATAAACCACCATCCTCAGGGAGACATAATTACAAAGCAACATATATATACCAACACATTAATCTCACATGTACAATGTTAAAATATATCCAATAGCAGTTATAATTACAATAATGTGGATGCTATAGCTAGTATGATGATAAAACTTTCCAGGTAAAAATTCACAAGCCATTGCAGAAAATAGGATGTGAATTTTATCACAAACAGTTTAGCATAGTACTAGCCATAACATCCACATTATTGTAATTATGGCTGCTATTTTATGGACTTTACACATTTTAACATTGTGCATGTATGATTAGTGTGTTGGTATTATACGTTCCTTTGTAATTATGACCCTGTGATGATGGCAAATTATTGCCAAAATATGTATGAGAGTTCAAGTTTCTGTATAACTTACAATTTTATTATGTGCAAAGTTGGTGTGAGTAAATCATTATAATTCATCCCCTGTTCACACATGTTGTCATACCAAAAATGGTTTTATTAGGCCGGGAATAATGTAATACAACAGGAGGCTTATACACTATAACTGTTACATGAGAGTGTATTAAATTACCTAATGCTAATCGAGAAGAATGAGATGGGCTGGGCATGTGGCACCTATGGGTGAGGAGAGGGGGGTGTATAGGGTCTTGGTGGGGAAGCCGGAGGGAAGGAGACCACTGGAGAGGCCTAGGTGCAGATGGGTGGATAATATTAGGATGGATCTCCAGGAGGTAGGATGTGGGTATAAGGACTGGATTGGGCAGGCCCAGGATAGAGATAGGTGGCGGACGCTTGTGAGTGTGGTAATGAACCTTCGGGTTCCATAAAATGTGGGGAAATTCTTGACTAGCTGTAAACCAGTTAGCTTCTCAAGAAGGACTCTGCACCATGCAGTAAGTAAGTAAGTAATGATATTCCACAATTGTTTATTTTCAGTTATTAATTCCACATGCAGTTAGACTCCAATATATTGTAATTTGTTTGTTCACCACAATTATCAAAGGTCGTGGAATATTGTGGGTTGCAGCAAATTGATATACTGTGTATCAGGAACAGGGAATTTTCTTTTCACAGACTTTAACATGTGCCAAATGAGGATGAACCTATATCAGGATTTGACTGTATTTCTATCATAGTAACTGAAATTACATCAAATAAATTATTCAACTGCTTAATTAGAAGGATATAATAAATTAAAATTCTGTGTACAACATGAAGTTATTTTGTTCTTTAACAATATGAAACTGGCAAGAATTTGCACACTAGATGGAACATGTTATATTGTTTTAAGGTAGAAGGCTTACAAAATCACCATAAAACTTTCATGTGTTCCCTGCACAAATGGAATAAAATAAATGAATTTTGTTGGTTTTCAGACATAATGAACTAAAAATATTCTAAGAGACTTACTTTGAAAATTGGTCTAAATTTGCATATTACATGTTTAATTACTGCAGGACCAACACATTCTAATTTTATTCAGCAGATACTGACTCTGGTATATGTACAAATCAAATCAGCTCATACTGAATAAGAACTGTCCATGAGAAGCATCAAGATCTTAATGTTACTCATGTCTGTAATTTAATTAACAATTCATACAATAAAACAAATGCACTAATGTTAAAATTGTATTTTTTACACACAATTTGTCATAACTCCAACATGTTTCCATTTATCTTGATTATCCTCAGGGAGTTACTGAACATCAACAATGCATATATTAAAACATAGATGGATTATTAAATACATTAAAATTGGTGTATCAAATGTTTGCAGATGTTACAAAATTTGATTGTAGCAGTGTAGAACTGGTCCATAAGATGCAGAAGTTCTAGTTTTATAGATTTTTACAATTGTTGTGGAATTAACATAAAATTATAGTAAATATATAAATATAATTAAAGTTAAAAAATAGTAAAAATAATAAACATAATAACAAATATTTGATTTGTTGCTATATATAGGTAATACAATGGTTGTTTGTACATACCATAACAGAGGGATGTGAAGTTTATGTTTTGGTAGCCAACACAGTACTGAAGCAGACTGGATGTCTGGATTTGAAGTAACTGTGTATCACATCCAGTGATGGCAGGTCAAAGATAAAGATAAATAAATGTGTTGTTCAGGTATGAGTTTTTTGCTGGTTGTATAACTGAATATACACAGGTTCCACAAGAATTTTATAATATCTGCAGACTTTGTATGCACAAGTTTTGTATTTAATAATCCATCTGTGTTTTTATATATGCTTTACTCATGTTCAGTAATCCTATAAGGATGATCAAGATGGATTGAAACTGTCAGACTTCTGATGAATTGTGTGCAAAAATAAAATTTAGCATTAGTGCATTTGTTGGTTTTATAATATGAAGCACCAAGATATTAGAAGCAAAATTAAGGAAATTAAGATTTTATACACACTTGAAGCTGTAGCCAGACATGGAGATGAACAAGTTGTCAGTGTATTAAAAAAAATCTAAATTTGGCTGATTTGGAAGTGCAAGTGTTTGCTGGAACAGCGGTGTGTTCAGCATCACTGAAACAAACTTATACTTTCTCGAGCTTCACTTGTACCTGTCTGCTTTTGACTCTTATGGCATTCGTTTCATGAACATAGACCATTTGGATGTTTTTGTTGAACAATCTTAAAAATTCATTTTTAAAAATTTTGTGGACTCTAAATATAGAGTAGTCTGGGCCACTATCCTTCTGAACTAAAGACATGTTATCTTCCAGCGTTTCCAGCTGAGAGAATTTTTTTCTTCGAGAAATTTAATAAAAAGGAAGCAGAATAAAATTAAAGAATGAGGACTGTACAGTATCCTCCATGGAATATTGGTCACCCAACAATAAAAGCCCTCTTTGGTTAGCTGACCAATGACAGGGAATCAAATGTACACTCTATGTTTATGATATTCATTACATGTGATCCAAACCAGTTTTCTGCCAATGTGATTAGGAAGCTGAAACAGTTCATTATTGGGCTCATTTGGCCATGTTAATTGCAGTGGATAATGAACAACAGTACTGGACTTGGAAAGACACTCACTGTCTTATGAAATGGGGAACAAAGTTGTATAACAAAATAAAGGGAAGTTCAGAAAGACTGTGAATAAACTAGAAGCAGATCCTGTAGTAAACACAATTGCAGAGCAGACAGGAGTGACATCACCTCTGTGGAGACTTTTATTCAGTGACCAAATTATATAACTTGTATTCTCCTAGCTATGAAAAGTTTCATCTCATTATAATTGCAGTTCCAAAGTCTGTGTCATATAATTGATGTGTGGTCTGTCATCTGCAATAAAAATTCACCTTGTAATATGCCATGAAGACCCAGAGTGAGAATAGAGTTTTGCTTTACTCTTTCTTTAACCTTGACACTAGATATGGGGTAGATGGTCAATGCCACGCCCCTTACCACTGGGAAAGTGACCTGGTACCCATTGTACAGAAGGCTGGGTGGGCCTCAGGGCCAGTCTGGACAGGTGTGGAAACTCTCACCGTCACTGAGGATTCAATCCCTGGAGTGACCAACCCATAGTAAGTCGCTAATATTAACTACACTAACCACCCAACATCTGCAGTAGTAGTATGTTTGTACCAGTTCCAGGATTTATTACAAGACCAGCTATTTGTGTACTATGTCATGATTATATCTCAGCATGCACCATTGATTTATCTCCGTTTCAATTATAGTTATTTCACGTGGCAAAGTTCAGGCTACATGGGAAGAAGCTTGTCTTCAGCTGTACATTAGCTCAGTTAATATCAGATGCAGTTGTTTGTGATGCCAGGCTCCCCAGTGACCTGAAAAATGATACTATTGACTCTTTCCCCAGGAACCTCACATTTATTCACCATGCTCAAGGTAACACTTTCCTCATTCACTTCACATGTGCAATCACCCTAGGTGAAGATTTAAATCTACGTTGAGTGTGATTACTTCTATCAGTCTCAGATATTTCATCCTGCATATATGAGGGGGTGCTGATAAGTCCTTAGCCCGACCAGAGAGGAAATAAACTACAGCGTCCAAACTCGGGATTTATTCAACATACTCCCCACGAAGCTCAATACACTTCTTAGACCATTGCTCTAACTTTTGCAAGCCACTAAAAAAAAAATCAGAAGGCTGTCCGTCCAACCTGGTCTCCGCGGAAGCAATGACCTACGCGTCGGACGAAAAATGGCGACCTTTCAATTGTTTTTTCAGTCCAGGGAACAGGTGGTAGTCCGACGGGGCCAGATTCGGAGAATAGGGTGCGTGATCAAGACACTGGAAGCCCAGGTAGGCCAGTTTCTTCTGGGTTGCAAGTGCCCGTTGAGCCGGGGCATTGTCGTGCAAGAACAAGACCCCCTTGGTGAACTTCTCGCGGCGTTTTTCCATCAAAATGTCTTTCATTTGCACCAGCAGAGGTGTGTAATCCTCCGGATTGATAGTTTGGCTCTTTGGAAGATAATTAATGAGGAGGATGCCGTCTTGATCCCAAAAAATCGAGGCGAGAACTCTTCCAGCGGATTTTTACACTCGCAATTTTTTGGGGCGGGGTGAGCCGCTATGCCGCCACTCCATTGTTTGTTGCATTGTCTCCGGGTCATAGTAATATAACCAGGTTTCGTCCATGGTCGCCAATTGCGACAGGAAATCATTTGGATCGCATCGAAAAAATTCCAAAAGTTGCTCAGATGACTGGCACCGTTGATGTTTTTTGATCCGCTTTCAGGCATTTCGGGACCCACTTCGCGGAGAGCTTCCGCATGTCCAAATCTTCATGAATGATGGACCCAACCCGCTCACGTGAGATGCCCAGTTGCTCAGCTATTGATTTAGCCGAAAT
>Ga0123352_10019948_pt1 | contig 10684 bp, 9 predicted proteins | sample TergutLab28metaG_FD_89700 | JGI IMG/M metagenome (GOLD analysis project Ga0123352, IMG submission 89700) | Labiotermes labralis P1 segment gut microbial communities from Petit-Saut dam, French Guiana - Lab288 P1 | ecosystem: Host-associated > Arthropoda: Insects > Digestive system > Gut ... | reverse complement strand
TGTTCCTTTTATCAAACAGCACCTGTACTGACCTAAGTTCTTATGTAATTTTTTCCTCTTGTTTCTTTATAGCATAGCTGGTCAACAATCCAATCTTGTATGCTGCAATAATGACACTCTGGCTTGTAGCACTTCCAGTCTTTCTAATTATTTCAAGTGTGTGTGTAATTATTAGTGTCATGTCCCTTGTTGCGCCAGCAACAGATTGCTTATTTATTTTTTTGTCCTTTGGAAGCCATTGTAATAGCTCAGTGGGTTCAGTGGTTCCAGATTACAGAATGTGACACCACATTATCAGTATGCATACTGGCAGGTAGCAAAACCATACCTTCTGGAATTAGGGAATATTTTCCTCAAAAGCTGAAGTATCAGGATTTTTCGATTATCAGCTCCAAATTAAAGGGATTATACTGTATTTCTGAATCTGCCATAGATGTATTAAAAATTGATTTGAGATTTATGATAGGAGACAGATTTCCCCAGCAAGCAGTGGTTCTCCTTGTTCTAGAGAGTGATGCTGCATGTACCATTTTAAGTGGCCACTCTGCAAAAAAAAATTGTAATGTTGGTTTTAGTATGATGCTACAAAGCCACAGGTGATGTCTCCTTTAGCAGTATTTCAGGCATGGATGTGTGTGTGTGTGTGTGTGTGTGTGGGTGTAGGAAAATGTCTAATCTCTATCCAAATTGTACACATGTTTAGACTGTTTGAATTTTATTGTGAATGTACTCTCATTAGGAGGAACTTTAAAATAGTAATTTGTGTGTCTTCTGTATTTTTTGCATTGGCACATTACTATGCAGTAATCCACTCAGTGAATTGTGCAACATTCATTTAAACATTGCTGCGGTTGTTAGACAGCATGAAGTCTACTGTGAATTATTCTTAGTTTCAGAGACTCAGGTCTACCTCAGAGGATCTAAAACAAGTAGATGATGTGCCACTAGCAGTTCCATTTCCTCTAGCCTCATAGTCATTTTTCAACAAGTAAAAGAAAGTCATCTTGAAACTACCGAGCCTAGTACAGTATCATAGCTTTACGTCAGATATTGCAAAATTCTCTTCTGCCTCATTTACAGTTTTTATCATGCGAGTTCAGCTCAGTCATCAGAAATATCCCTTCCATTCCCTGTGTATAATCCTATGTTGATATTGTTGGACTGTTTGTAGACAGAGGGCAATGCGCCTGTTGTTATACACTAACACATTTGCTGGCTGAGTGACTGGTTCACTGTACCGTAATGTAACTGGAATTTTTTTCTAATCTGTGGCGAACAACAAGTATGATCTGTATTCAGATGAGACATGAATGTTGTACAAGCCAGGGAAGTCTTTCATGCAGTCCATGAAAGTCTGTTTGCCATGATTGAACAACTACAGATGCCACACACAACTGTATGCTATGCTGTGAAAGTATCTTAGCAGTAACAGTATACTGGATGAAATGTGTGTGTGGATTTTGTTTATGTGATATCAGAAGCTGAAAGTCTTGTGTATGGTGGTTTCTTATGGATGAAGGAACTTTTGATCCTACTACAGAGATGTTGAGTAGGGACAACAGAACCAATCCCTTGACCTAGTGTATTTGATTCAAGTATTATCGCACCATAATAGATTACATGTGTAATGTTTAATTGAATTTGATAAAAAATACATTTCTTGTGATACAATATTTGTGTAACTGGTTTAAAATTCACTTTGAGAATGTTTTATATTTTTAAAGTAGTAATATTACTTCCTTTTTTCTTTGTAACAGGGAACGTTGAATGAAACATTTAGAGAGCAGGGTGATATGGAACAGAGCCAGGGGATACGTATTGTGGAACGTACGTATAGCTGTGATGTGTGTAATAGAACATTCAGGGACGCATGTAATCTGAAGCTACATCAACATTTACACACTGGGGAGCATCCATATTGCTGTAATTTGTGTAATAAAGCATTCATTAACAAAAGTAATCTGAAGGTACATCAGCGTGTTCATTCCGGGGAGCGTCCATATCGCTGTGATGTGTGTAATAAAACATTCATTAAAACATATAATCTGAAGGCACATCAGCGTGTCCATACAGGGGAGCGTCCATATCGCTGTGATGTATGTAATAAAACATTCAGCAACAAAAGTAATCTGAAGGTACATCTGCTTGGACATACTGGGGAGAGTCCATATTGCTGTGAAGTGTGTAATGAAACATTCAAGTTCCTGAAACATCTGAAGGTACATCAACGTATACATCCTGGGGAGGGCCCATATCGTTGTGATGTGTGTAATAAAGCATTCATTAACAAAAGTAATCTGAAGGTACATCAGCGTGTACATTCCGGGGAGCGTCCATATCGCTGCGATATGTGTAATAAAACATTCATTAAAACATATAATCTGAAGGCACATCAGCGTGTACATACAGGGGAGCTTCCATATCACTGTGATGTGTGTAATAGAACATTCAGTCAAACAAGTAGCCTGAAGGTACATCAACGTGTGCATACTGGGGAGCGGCCATATTGCTGTGAGGTGTGTAATCAAACTTTCAGTGTGAAAAGTAACTTGAAAGTACATCAACGTGTACATATTGGGAAGGGTCCATAATGCTGTGGTGTGTGCAGTAAGATGTTCAGTTGCACCCTATTCATGGAGGCTTATCTTACGTGCAAGTAAAACAACACCATAACAACAACAAGCAGTATTTTCTAAACCAATATTATATACAAAGTCATACCACACATGCAACTTGCTTTCAAATAACTCCAAACGCATTAGTCTGGCTTCATGTCACCCTACAAAATATACATATAGTACATACCACATCACTAATTTCAAGTAACACAGGAACTCACACAAGCCAACACCGAACTTCTTGATTATGCCTAAAGACATTCCGAAACCAAAATTTTCGGAACAGTAACAACTTAAATTTGACCATGTTAACAGTACAAGCAACTAGGCTGGAATGCACACAACAAGACCAGCTTTAAGCCCAAGATAGGGAAGAACAAGGGGTGGAGGGGGAGCAAACAATTTTACCCAGTGCATGTCCTTTATCGTTTAGCAGAGCACTAGTGTCCGGGGTACGAGGCTACTCATGGCACACAGTCACATACGTGTTCTAAAGAAACATATTCTGTCCTATTGCAATCAGTGTCCATAATCCCATGATATGTTTAAGTCAGTCATTATGGTGCATTATGTAAGGAATCATCACCATTACAGATCATGGGGGTCTCTTTTTTTGTGGTACTTGAAAAAAATTTCCAGTGTACAGTGATATAATTTTACACTTGGGAATAAGCCATGTATATCCAGTAGTGCAAGAATACTTTGGATTTGTGGAGTATTATTGTATTGCAGTTGTCTTGAAAGGATGGACGTTGTGTTTTATGAATACTTTTTAACACCTCACATTTTTTCCACCATGTAGAAACATTTTTTGTGGGCCACATAATTATTAATTGCCCAATTCTTGAGTGTGGAAATTGGATACATAATTGTATATGTGCTGGAAGTGCTTCTCCAATATTGCAAACACTTCAGAAGTGAGATTATAAAGTGAAGTTTGAGGAAAGCAGAGTTCATATTTCATTGTTTCAAGTTCCTTCCACAGTATGTCTCCTTACATATTGTAATGATTAAGCCAAATGTTTGTCTGACATTTGTGTGTTATAATAATTATATAGGACTTGTCCATAATACTGACTTTCTTTTTTATAATCTTATTACGTCCAGTTTTGCAAATGCTGTATATGAGCAGTGTCAGGACTGTGGACAGTGTCAATGTCAGTTGTGCGTATTGTGATCATTACTTCTGTGACTGGATTCCAATCTGGCAAGAATCTCAATGGGTAAGCATTAACTGTACTATTGTATTGGAGGATGATGCTGGTGAAAAGCAGCAAAAATATGTAAAATAATTTTACTAAACAGATGTAAGCTACTCCAAGAACCCAGCTTTCATATGTAAGTTGAAGTGAAGTTAAAACATATTTTGTGCTCTTATACATATGTGTTGTATTTACAATTACATTTCAATATACATTTTTGTGCAGAGTTTTAGAAACTGCTGCTGTATGATGACTGAGGAGTAGCATGGAACAAAGTGAAATTGGATGCACACCACCTCTGTTGTGATTTCAAATAGATTTGCTGAACTTAAGGGAGAGAATGTAATCTCCAGTATCCTGACGATACGTGTACTGAAGAGAGAATATTGGGTGGAAATTGATATGTATGTACTGTAGTGGCAGAAGGTTTGATATGTTACCCCTGATTGCAGACATGGTTCATTTGACACAGTCTATATTTTGAAGAAGATGTGTACATGTTAGTAGTATTGATGCCTCTTTTTTAAATACTTGTTTGGCACTTGCTACAGGAATGTAGTGTCTTTGTATGTAGGGTTTGTGAGATATATCCTCACAGTTTGACATTGTCACATGTTAGTAATATTTAACTTGCTAACGGTATTTCATGGGTAATATCTTACAGCAGTATAAATAGTTAAGTTGGAGGTCCTTACAGTAATTCTAAAGGCGATTCAGGTTGTGTGAAGTGTGGATGGTTTCTTGAAATGGTTTGAAAATGGACTTAGCGACATGGCATCCTAACTCAGAAGATTAGATGTCAGGATAGATAGATTTTACTTCACAGCAGTCACATATGCTCAGTAATACACATAATGTTTAATTTTGGTGGATGAACTTGTTAGTTATACTCGTCTCCATAAGGCACTTACTGACTGCAGCTTGCATTAATAGCTGGTTGTTGAAATGAAGTAGCAAAAAGATTTGTAGCTTTTGGAAGAGATCACAGGGAGTACTGAAAAGTGTTGGGGTATGCAGTCATGTAAAGTGGTGTAGCAGGTTCCTGGCAGTAGCAGAGAATCTTTGGGTGGTTCAGAGATATTGGGTGAATGGAGGCTGTTGATGGGAGGTGGAGCCAGGCTTTGCTAAAGCTCTGTGTGATCCCAGAATTCACTGTGTTTATTGCAATATGAAATCTGATGAGTAGGAGCTGATTGTTATAGAATTACTGTAGGTCTATTTAAGATGTATAAGGGTTAAGTTAAATATTAAATTGTAAGATTATTAATACAGTACATATTATATCTCACAATTATAATTTTAACTGAACTACCAGACAATTTAACGGGGCCTAAAATACTTTCACAACCATCAGCTACCATTAGACTCCATTTTCAAATTTGATATTTAAATAAACAATGTTCACTTCCGGAATCTCACAGAGTGAAACCATATGGTAAAAATAAATAAGCATTTTACCTTATTTTAAAATATGGTGTTGATGGCCCCATGTTTGCTGTAAATGAGCGACAATGTATCTCTTTCCAAATGAATAGTCAATATTCGACTGATAATAAAGTATCTGTTTTTTAGCAAAAGGTTAATGGCTGGGAATCAGAATATGTTCGGAATATTAGGACACATATTACAAGATAATTAAATCTACTGTCTGCACACATTAAAAAATAAGTGTACTGTTAGCGCACATTACAAGATAATTAATTGTACACTTTGCAAACAGTCCCATTAACCTTCAGTTTTCAGATTGACATTTCAACGTGTTTTCTTCCTTCTGGTCACCATCCTCTTCCTGATAATCTTATTTTTGCACATTTGTATTGTTTGATGCATTTGTGACTGGATGTGACTGTTTCTGTTAACTGGTGACTGCAGAACAAAATACATATGGATACAATACATTCAGGTATTGCTCTGGAATCTGCTAGCTTCACTACTGCCTACTTTTATCTGTCTCACAAAATTACAATGTTTTGGGTCATGGAATGATCCCAGATTCTTGGTTTTTCCATTGCACAGACTACTATGTTGTGCACCTTTACATGCACACAGCCAATAAAGATAAAGGTGAAGTTTCCTTGTGCTCGTAACAATGGCACATACAGGGAGGAACAGCTTAGTGCACTTATTTTTAATCGTAGCTCCAGGTGGAGGTAAGTGGTCAGATTTCTTATGCTGCAACCACTTTTCAATCACAGAAAAAACTCCTGGTACCCATCGAATGTGAGGCTGGATGGGCCTTTGAACCACTTGAAATATTATGTAGAAATGAAAAAACATCTGCACTGACGAGAAATTTGTACCGGATTTTCTAGCCCATAACCTGGATATTATTCCCCACATTCATATAAATACATTATTTATTTATTTTGTTGCTAAATAGGTCAGCACATAGGAAGGAACCAAAGAAGATTCTGACAATGGTCACAGAACAGCACAGGTCATAGGTTAAATTCTATTATGCAATACCAACTCCCTATGCAGAGTGCATTTCTCTGTCCCTTCCTTCAACATTTGCCTAGTATTTTGATGATGAAGGTGGATAGGAGATGCCCAAAGTCTGTACTGAAACTGACATGAAAAATAACTGAAGTGTTTAAAATCAAGTAATGAAAGTTTCTCTTTAGTATGACTGAGATATCGAACTGTTGATGTAAGTCTACTGGGATGTAACGCTTTGTCACTGGACAAGTAATTCCTGGCATTGAGAAGGATCGTTGCACCTTCAAAACTGAAGGAGCTCCTTATCCAGTGATGCAACACAACATTCTAGGATTTCAATTTGTAGCAACTGTACTATAAGTACCTCAAATCTTCCACACACAGAATTAGCTGTCATGGTCATGCATTAGTGCAGACCAGTTGTGTAACATATGTTTAATTGTGCAAAATAGCATGAATAGGAAAGAGGACATTATTTGTAAAAGCTGTGTTTATTTTTAAAACCAACATTTCTGAGCCAGGATTTTTAAATGATACTCAGTTCAATGTATTTTTCATTTTTGTTTTAAGTTTGTTGTGTAAAATTTTTTTCTTCCTTGAAAACTGCATGTGTTATTTATAATATAGGCAAATTTGGTCACCCAATTTTGATCAAATTAATTACATGATTAGTTGACATTAACTTCAAGGCTCGTATACGTGGATTTCAATTCATTTTAACGTACCTTCTAAAGGCTTGCACCTTCAGTATGTGTGGGAAAATGAGTGCTGTACTGCAATTGTAACACAGCGAAAAGCTGAAATTAATGGAAATTAGAAAGCCAAAATTTGTAGCTCATAATATTTGTTAAAAAACCACAAATATGAAAATTAAATTCATTAATGTGATTGTATTTTTGGTTTTTGCATTGCACAATGAGCGTTGCTAGTTCCAGTGTTTCAAAGGAATGTACCGCTACCACCTTCAGGGTGACTGATTTGATCCAGGTTGATGTTGAATTGATGGGTGGGAAAAATATGTGTCAGTTACATAGGACAGTTTGAGAGACTTTATTCAGGACATGGGAACTAACAGAGGACACTACTTCATGTCAACAGCCATCACATGACCTACAACTGCCATGAAGACTTGAAAACCTAAGTCTCAGATCTCCGCATGGTGTTATATTTCAGTAAATTTTAATTGAGACATCCAGAGATTTGAGGTAGATTGCTTTGCCATGTATTGGTTTTAAACATTTACTGTTTTCACATATAAGCTGTTATGCATTTCGGACATTCTGAGACACTTTCATATGAAAGGAATAGGAATTTTCTGTTTGTAAAATTTAAATTAAACCTCTTTACTCACTGAGTGGGGGTAATATTCCTACCACAGATTTTGAAATTAGGATATTTGTTTGACAGATGCTCAGCGTTACAATACCAACAGTGCAGTCTACAGCATACAGCCTTCCCGTTAGCTTCTCTGCACTCAGAAAGAAGTTTGCTAAGTCATCAAAAGCAATTAAACTTGCTTTTCCTCTTGAATTGCCCAAAGTTCACACAAGACTTTTATCTGCTCACCTGTTGTCCAACATCACAGTAAATCGCTGACTGAATCTACATCCTAATGATAGACAGTTTAAATGTATACCAGCAGCTCATAGTGTGTACCTTAATTCAGCCTGACATTAAGATAATGTAGGGAGAAAAGAAATATATTTTATTTTTATCTGAGGAAACTACAGGCACATTTATCAAGACTTATTGTTGGAATGTCACACATTCGAATTTGTTTAATATTTTTAGGATGATAACTAGTCATGTCTGATATTTCATAATTTATAGTAACGGCCAGTGAATTTAAAAAAAAGCAGCTCTCACACACCTGGCATATACGAAAAGTATTTAGACAGTAATTATTTTAACAATAATAGGAGCACCTTCTGCAGCCAAATTTGGGACTGATAAGTATAAACCTTCAACGAACACATGACCAGGTTCATCACTCTACATTGTTAAGGTATGATGTGTTGGTGTAAATTAATTTTTTCATTGAAAGTAGGGAGTGTGTGAAATATGGTGCCTGAAGTGGCCACCCTTCAGCCATGGAGACTAATTGCAGAACTTTTGGAAACTGGCAAGGGTGCCTTGTTTACTGTGGTGGAGCAACATTTGTGGAAGAGATGTGCACATGATTTGTTCCTGACGCATTTACGACAGAACAGAGATAAGAATGGATGCATCATTTCAAGACCTTCTGTCCACAGCAGAGGATGTGAATTAAAATAAAGTTACAGGTGACATGTCATGAAGTTATGGGGACGCTCCTGTAACAAACTGACAACATAGAGTGTGTGGGAGGAAACATTACCACAACCTAAAAAGTTGCAGTTCCGAAATCTCCTGTGACGATGGTATCATCCACCGGGAATCCATCGACTAGCTTGAAAAATGTGTGAATGACTAATCTGCTATGATTAGTTATTCAGGTAGAAATATAATGCGCTAAAAGCATTTTGATAAACACCCTTATGTTGTATCCCGAGTGTGATGGTCGAAGTCAGGTACGCCGGTGTTGACTGAGCAGCTCGTTCCTGAGGGAAACTGGTTCAAGGCTCATGCTGAACACTCAAGAATTGATATTCAAGACTCCAACCACATCTCTTGGAGGTATATAATGCTGGTTTATTGCAGCTTGCCGATGGGAGAATATAATAAAATAACTGGTGTAGTGCGCTGTGGTGATAAATTATGCAGCGCAATGTTAAATAATTTGTAAGTACTGCTCGTAGGTAGAACAAAGAAAATTTTGCTAAGTGATCAGACAGTGATTCCTGTAGCAAGTGACGACCCAGAATGTCCCACAAGGCATCCAAACTGCTAGATTAAATAGCATCAGAATTTGGGTGCGAGTGATGTCATAGGGCGTTGGTTATGCCAGATGTGTTACCAAATATGGTCATAAGACCCCGAAAATACAAACAAAACTGCAGCTGTCTTAACGGAACATTTCAATCAAGCAACCCTTAAAAAGAGTTGTAAACAAAGAGGTAAGCGGTAAATTCACCCTAAGAATGGGTGTGTAGTTGGTGCATGTGTGTTATTTCCTGTGGTGAATGACAAAGTCCACACACACCCTGCATCTTAAACTGTAGCTGAGAATAAAAGGTCGCTTAGTGAAACAAAAATCACCGAATGCGCACTTGTTAATGAGTAGTAAACAGTAACCCAAGACAAAGCACCATGATAATTTGGAATGTCAGGAACATAACACCCAATGACAAAGTGTAACATCCCAAAACCCTTGAATATTCAGCAGCACCACTGTCAGAACTACAAATGTCGCACATTACTGACACTACTATGTTGGGCATGATTTTGTGGTGTGCAGTAGATGTTGCCACATATACTGCTGCAATGTCAGTGAAAGATACATGAAAGTTTCATTTGGGTACTATTTGTCAAATGGAAATTTCTACACAGATGCATTTTCATATGTCCATTTTGGGAAATATAAATTACAACAACAGTGACAACAGTTCAGTAACAAACTTGCTCTACAATCCATGAGACTGCTTGTACTGTCGGTTGCTATTCACACATTGATGACTCACCATATACCATACATGTGGACGTACATTATAACATAATGCCTGTAGTATTACAACAAATGACCTGATGATGGGGCTTCAAAGCTTGAAACATGCAGAAGATACTTTGTGAAATTAATTGTAATGGATAGCATTTGGTTGATTTTACATTGTAATAAATTTATCACAATGCATTGTATAAACAATATAAAAAAATATGTAAGTTTACTGTTCTACCCAGTCTTGTAGGTTTTGTAAAGATCTTTGTCCCAGTATCCCATAAAATTCGGACAGGGACACCAAATATACAAGGGTTTTCAAAGTAATCTGACGATGCTTATGAACATTTTACTTTCGTACAGTGGGAAATACATCTTCATGCACAGAACAGCAATTAGCCAGTAAGAGGAAGGAATATAGGCAGGAGAGGCAAATGTATTTCGGTGATTATGCAGTCTGGAGTGTGACTGCGAAGGATTTTTGTATCTGATTATTTTCAGTGTGGTTTTGATTACATAAGTTTGAAAATTAATACGAGGAACAAATACACGCTGCTTAGTGCTGGCAATCCCACAAGTGCTGCTGATACTCACAGCATCAGTTATACTATCCAAGCCCCTCATTTCCGATTATGGTTTAGTAGTGATTCTCTGTGTTTAATGAAGCATTGTCAACACCCTAATTCTCCTGTAAGAAGTTTGCACAACATGGTTATACCCAATACTGTAGTTGCCCTCCCAAACTCCACTATTTGACAAGTGATCACCATGTTTATACATGTCCCTATATACTTGTATATTTGACACACAAGAACATCATCTCTAAAATTGTTTAATAGCCAATATGTGTC
>Ga0123352_10019947_pt1 | contig 10684 bp, 4 predicted proteins | sample TergutLab28metaG_FD_89700 | JGI IMG/M metagenome (GOLD analysis project Ga0123352, IMG submission 89700) | Labiotermes labralis P1 segment gut microbial communities from Petit-Saut dam, French Guiana - Lab288 P1 | ecosystem: Host-associated > Arthropoda: Insects > Digestive system > Gut ... | reverse complement strand
TGAGTATTGGACTGTCATGTTAGTAATAAGGCTTTGTTTCCGAGTGACGTCAAAACCAGAGTTTCCAAAACCACAGGATTTCCATCCTTCCCGTGGGTATTGGACTGACAAATTAATAATAAGGCTTTGTTTCCGAGTGACGTAAAAACCAGAGTTTCCAAAACCACAGGATTTCCATCCTTCCCGTGAGTATTGGACTGCCATGGTAGTGATATGGCTTTGTTTCCGAGTGAAGTCAAAACCAGAGTTTCCAAAACCACAGGATTTCCATCTTTTCCCTCGGTATTGGGCTGCCATGGTAACTACAAATCTCGGTTTCTGAGTGACGCTGCATACCGGGTTTGCGGCGGGAACCGATTTACCACAGCCCGATGAAATAAGTGATAGTTAAGACCGTGAATATTGCGGTCACCCTGTCATATAATGCCACCGAGGGTAGTTATATAATATTTACCTTGACGTCAGTCATATATTCCTCTAGTGTAACACAAAACTTTAATTTATCGCAGGTTAATGGTTGCGTAAACTTGATGATGCCTCCCTTTGACTCAGTGGCCAACATCCTTCCTCCTTGTTTCACAGAATGTTACGGTTTTGTTACAGATTCACGGCTACGTAAGTTTGGTCTTCTGTCTGTTCGGCTGTGGCCAACATCCTTCCTCCTTGTTTCACAGAATGTTACGGTTTTGTTACAGATTCACGGCTACGTAAGTCTGGTCGTCTGTCTGTTCGGCTCAGTGGCCAACAGCCTCAACATAGCAGTGCTCACGCGTCGCGAGATGACATCGCCAACCAACGCCCTGCTCACAGGTCTGGCCGTCGCGGACTTGCTGGTTATGCTGGAATACATCCCCTACGCCTGTCACATGTACATGTCACAGAGCAACCGGCCAATCACGGACCAGTTCTCATACGCTTGGAGCACCTTCGTTCTCTTCCACTCGAATTTCGGACAGGTAATTCGTTTAGGGCCGGTCCCAATGGCCGTGCGATCTACGGCATAGGTCTGCGGTCGCTCGCCTGCTGAGACTGTTTGTTCGAATCCCACCGGAGGCATGGATGGATGTCTGTTGTGAGTGTTGTGTGTTGTCAGGTAGAGGTCTCTGCGACGAGCCGATCACTCGTCCAGAGGAGTCCTACCGACTATGGTTCATCGTTGTGTGTGATCTAGAAACCTCGTGAATGAGAAGGCCATGGCCCACTGAGGGCTGTCGTGCAAAAAAAAATATTTTGGGGATATTAAATTGCTTACTTTGCTACAGCCAACAATGTGACGAGAGAAATGTGTGGATGTAGCAAAGTGAAGTAGCTGAGAAACACAGAAAGCTGCACACGGAAGAACCTTTCAATTTGCTAAAATAAACTTCACGTGTCATACGTTTCGCCACGTTTTGGTTAGAATCTCAGGATTTAGACTACTAGATTAGGGCAAAGGACAGAAACAAACTCTACTATTTTCTAGACTTTTTTTATAAAAGAGACAGAAATACTCTAAAATTATGTTGATGTGGCCTTAACAATTATATGAACAATGTGGAATACATGCAAATACACACACACACACACACACACACACACACATATATATATATATATATATATATATATATATATGTATAAGGTAAAGTAATCCCGTTACAGGCCCGGTGTGGCCCAGATGGTGGGTAGAGGTATAGCTCTACTCTTCCATGACAGCGGCACTAGAAAGGGGGTGAGTGGTCAGCAGCACGCCCCGGCCGCACTTTACCCCCGGGAAAGACGCGGTACCCATTTTACAGGAGGCTGGGTGGGCCCCAGGAGCAGTCTGAACGGGCGGAAAATCTCGTCCCCACCGGGATTCGATCCCGAACCTTCCAGCCCGTAGTCAGTCGCTATACTGACTGAGCTACCGGGCCCACACATACACACACACACACACACACACACATACACACACAAATATATATATATATATATATATATGTCATTTTAATAAAAGCACTCTAATTTAAGAACTGCAAACACAGCATCCATAACTTGTACTGTTCACTTCCTTTCAAGGCAATATTAAAAAGGGCATATTCTCCCTGTATTCTCCCTCAGGTCTTTTATAATCAAATACATACGGGTAATACCTGAAGTTCGTCTGTTATTTCAATCCTCAAACTTTTCATGTCCCATTTATATTCATGTATAATATCAAGTTGCATACAACAGGGACTGAGATTACTTGTATCTGGCATTGATTTTGTCATTAAAACTAGTATGATAAAATCAGTGGTATATGTAAAAACTTGCATATCAAATGTAAGAAAAAAACTCATTAAAAGATACCGTTTTGGATACTAAGAAGTTGGTCGGAGTTTTATAATAAAGTGGATACTGGAGAGTTGGTATAAAAGTTCGGGTTGAGATTAAGTGAACATGCAGCCAAACTAACTTCGGACTTTGTAGAACATAAATGCTAGTTGCAATTACAAGACACAGGATTTCGTATCCTTATATCATGTTACACGATTTCTCATGAGGCAGAATCTCATATTCTCTCATCATGCTAATACATTTCACACGGGGCAGGTTATCATGTTCTGTCATCATGCTAAATCATTTCACACGGGCACTATCTCATGTTCTCTCATCATGCTAATACATCTCACACGGGGCAGGATCTCATGTTCTGTTATCATGCTAATTCATTTCACAAGGGCACTATCTCATGTTCTGTCATCATGCTAATACATTTCACACGGGGCAGGTTCTCATGTTCTCTAATCATGCTAATTCATTTCACAGGGCACTATCTCATGTTCTGTCATCATGCTAATTCAGTTCACAAGGGCACTATCTCATGTTCTCTCATCACGCTAATACATTTCACACGGGGCAAGATCTCATGTTCTGTCATCATGCTAATTCAGTTCACAAGGCGCAGGTTCTCATGTTCTCTAATCATGCTAATTCATTTCACAGGGCACTATCTCATGTTCTGTCATCATGCTAATTCAGTTCACAAGGCACAGGTTCTCATGTTCTCTCATCATGCTAATACATTTCACACGGGGCAGGATCTCATGTTCAGTCATCATGCTAATTCAGTTCACAAGGCACAGGTTCTCATGTTCTCTCATCATGCTAATTCATTTCACACGGGCATTATCTCATGTTCTGTCATCATGCTAATACATCTCACACGGGGCAGGATCTCATGTTCAGTCATCATGCTAATTCAGTTCACAAGGCGCAGGTTCTCGTGTTCTATCATCACGTTAATTCAGTCCACAAGGGACAGGATCTGCTATCATGACCATTTAACTCTCACATGTCACGACGATATACTGATACTGATGGTCAGCAAGAGCAGCTCGCATATAGAACTGTGGAATTTGTGAAACCGGAATTTGTTTTATTGTTTCGTGATTTATTTCCTTATAATCAACACAGATGTAAAACATATTTCCGTTTAAATTCATTTACCTTGAACTGCAAATATAGTTTCACAGCTTAACACAGTCTGTATGTGGTTCGCAGACAGACAGACAATTGTCAAGTGCATATTTGCTTAAGCCATTCCTATAATTACATATCATTAGTGTTCACAAGGATCACACGTCCGTCTGTCACGCCTCTTTAAGGCCTGTACCCGCAGGACTGTTATCCTGCCAAACTGCAAATTAGTCACGTGCACACCACAGTTTGCAGTCTAAAACACGGCCTTCCACTGGGCTCAGTGTCACAGTCTTTCCTACTTCCAGCTTCTCTTCCCCTATCATCCTATCAAAGGGATGTCTTCTCTTTAATTACAAATGCTGTAATTAAGCCATTAATTTCCAAAACCTAACCTCAAATGTAACCAGTTACCGAGTTTATCCGCTAGTAGAAGTACAGTTTCAAGTCTTCCATTATTTGACTTCTTCTACCCGTTAGGTAAAGGAAATTTTGAAAACACATGAAACTTCGCAGTTGGAGTGGTTAGCGTTTTTGTTTTTTATTTGGCAGTTTCTGTGTTAAGGCTCGTACTAAGGGGACCGACTTATCCTGAACGCAGTCTTCTTCTGTCTTAATCTTCATTATGTGTTTTAAGGCAGCACCTTAAAGAGACCACTTTCCTTCCTACCGCATTATTCCTAATTCATTATTCACGTGCCTACTGCAAGCGAGAAGTAGGAGTGTATAAAGCAAAGCTATAAGATGGGATGGCGTACCATGCCGTGGTTCAGGTGTCTACAAGCAGGTCTCTCCTCGCGAAGGTCCAAGACATGTTGGATTTGTGTTCGACAAAGTAGCACTGGAACTTTGATGTTTGTTGGACCGTGCATCATTGTGATAACTGAAGAATAAAAAATCAACTAGATGCCACTTGATATTTTATTGTATTTCTTATAGGCTCAACATGTTTCGGGCATTACTATTCCCATCAGCAGCAGCTCGTGACTATGATGTTGATTACCACATTGGTCGTTTCATTCTTGGTTTGCTGTAGGTTGGATGTTAGGTGCGGGTAGGCTGGAGTGGTGTCTGAGCTGCAGCCCTGACACTACTCCAGCCTAACCGCACCTAACATCCAACCTACAGCAAACCAAGAATGAAACGACCAATGTGGTAATCAACATTATAGTCGTGAGCTCTTGATGATGGGCATAATAATGCCCGAAACATGTTGAGGCTATAAGAAGTACAATACAATAATAAGTGACATCTAGTTGGTTTTTATTATTCTTCAGTTAGCACTGGGACTATTTCAGACCACTTTGATTTCCTCGTCAGTGTCATCTCGCCGTAACTTCATGAATAATTTCATTCCTGTGCGCCATACTCTGTATGATCTTATATATTGGTGGTGTCATTCACTTTTCTCTGCTCTCAAGATGGGAGACAGCACTGTGGAGTTGCGCCAGCTTGTCCAACAGAGTCATCATGCAGAGATCCCAACCCAAAATTCTCAGATCCATAGCAAATGCGCTTTGCTATGTAACAAGTCATACTCTACATACAGACTTCAACATCCGTTACGTAAGGTCATCCATGAAAAAATCATGAACACCACAACAAACTGGACGCCCATCCCAGTCCACCATTAGAGCCGCTACTACGACCTATAAACACCAGGAGACTAAAAAGGTGCTGGCCTTTACACCTACAAGGCACCTACGGTGACGTCGTTGGATGAATACCCTAACACGTCATAGTAATAAATGGTATAGTAGCGTACTTTGTATAATGACAGTATTAGCTTATAGAATGTATTCTTTCTAATTGCTAAAAAATAAATAAATAAAAGATGGGAGAGAGCTTTTGGAGGATGGGAACAAACGGTACGACGCGGTCAAGTCTGTTATACTCCTACACTGCATTCAGGAGATCCAGAGTTCAAATCTAGGATCGCAAACCGGCTACCCTAAACTGATTTTTTTCGTGGTTTGGCTCAAGTACTGCTAGTAAATTACGTAATATTACCTCGAATTAGGACCCGGCCGTTTTCTTCCACATTTCTAGGCGCGTTCGCAAAATTTTAAAAAGCAACTCTTAGCTTCGCCACGTCTGTCCGTCTGTCCATCTGTCCGTCTGTCCGTCCGTCCGTCCGTCTGTCTATCCGCCTGTCTGTCCGTCTGTCTGTCCGTCCGTCTGTCTGTACGTCTCTCTGTCCGTCCTTCTGTCTGTCCATCCGTCCGTCTGTCCGTCTGTCTGTCTGTCTGTCTGTCCGTCTGTCTGTCCGCACGAAACACCTCGGACGTCACTGGATGGATTTTCATGAAACTTGATACCAGAATATTTTTCGAAAATCTGTCAAGAAATTTCAAGTTTAATTAAAATCCGAGAAGAATAACGGGCACTTTACATGAAGACCTGTGTACATTTATGATCATACCTCGCTGAATTCTTCTTAGAATGAGAAATTTTTCAGAAAAATGTTGTGGGAAAAATAAAAATTCGTATTTTATGTCCGATAACGTCTTTCTGAAAATCGTGCCCTTTATGAAATAATGTGGAAAAATTTGGTTTCAGCCATAAAGGTCACAGATGACACAATATGGCGCATGCGTTTGGCATACTGGATAGCTAAGGCTACAAACACAAAATAAGAATTCTTAATAAATTTGCTTTTCTCCGGCAACAATGGTTACACAAAAGCGCCTCAATATTGAACATGCATATTGCCTGACTTGTTTTCCCTCACCATTCTACAAAGATTCCACCCAGTGAAGGACATCAATAAGCCGGCTAGACAAACCTCGGATCTATTACGACATTTATTTATAGCTATGACTTAACTTCCTATAGGTTACAAGACTGATATTCGATTTGTGACAGCGGAATGCTTTGTCATTACGTCAAAACTCTCCACTTTCTTACAAAAAAGACGCATGATTGAGAAGATCGGAAGGTGAAGCAGAATGCCACGTGCCGAACGAGAGTGTGAAATTCTTCATCCACTCTGACAATATAATTTAGGACTTGGCATCTAGACACACAAGATAAATAAATTTGACAATCAGAGGGTCGTGCAGCGTAATATATTTTCATAATAAAACCAACGAAATGTACCGATTTCTCAAATTTATTTTTGGAATAAAACTCTACATGTTTCGGGCAGTTTATCTGTCCATCATCAGGAGTTTAGCGCTGTACACACAGCAATAGGTATATGTCACACTGGTTATGCTGACTGCTTGCTAGCAAGCAGTCAGCATAACCAGTATGTATTGGTGTGTGTACAGTGCTAAACTCCTGATGATGGACAGATAAACTGTCCGAAACATGTAGAGTTTTATTCCAAAAATAAATTTGAGAAATCGATAAATTTCGTTGGTTTTATTATAAGGAGATAAATAAAGTAACATCCGTAAGTATTTTGTATCGTGTCCAGATGGGGTGTTTGGTAGAAAAAGTGATTAAGAAACGAAGTAGTCCCTTAAGTGTCAAACAGGGCATATAGGAACAGAAAGGTGTCTGCGAACTTGCTTAATAATGCCATATTTTATTTATTTACTGTTTAACTGTATATTCAGTAAACCACACTACATAATTGGGAGAGATACAATGATTAATTCATGAAGAATTAGAAGGGATCTGAAAGGAAGAGGTCCTGGTCAGGTTCGGAGTATTATCTTGGAAAATTTTCTGGACAGGCTGAGTAAAAACACAGAAAATTCTTAGGATAGTCGTTTTCCTGACCGAGGTTCGAACCGTTAGCTCCCAGAATATACGCCAGAAAGTTCCCCGTTTAAAAATTTTTCCCAGTAAACACGGCGAGAATTGTTGACACGAGTCTTCCGAAGAGGTAAAAGTGTGCATAGCTAAATTTTAAACTCATGGTTCCGTGCATCGTAATTCAATGTTAATAAAAATCCAACCAGACGCAACAGTATGCAGGTACTTATTTACTGCAAACTCACTCTACACGAGCCACGTTGGAGGGAAGTAGCTGTATCAGTATTATGACCTGTACCGGAGGCTGCGGTTACAGTTTTTAGTACTCCTGATGATGGGTGCTGTGACACCCGAAACATGTACAGTGAGTTTGCAGTAAATAAGTATCTGCATACTGTTGCATCTGGTTGGATTTTTATTAAAATTGTGCATAGCGAATTCTTTTTATTTAGACGTGAAAGGAAATTGTGGGTAATGTGAAAGGACTGCTAGAGGAAACCATTAAGCGAAGATAAGACATTGATTTCATTTTGGCTGTCGATATAGTTGTGTGGCTTAAGTCTTTACTACAGCAATCACGATCTGGTGGTCTTTACCACTTAGCTTTACTCACCGTCCTTCAGCTCTTTACCCAAGACACTATGCGCGCACCGCGACAAACTTCAACACGTATCCTAGCATTAATATCATGTAAAACGTCCCTTTGTCATTGGCTCAATAAATACACCTGAAGCAACAGACAGCACAAAATGTGACGAAAAAACATACGATTTTTAAAAAGAATTTTTCTTTAATCTACATACAGCTATTTAAATCAGCTTCGGAAAGAGGTTAAGACAGAGTACATGTACGCGCATAACGGCGCCAATCGCAGCGCAATGATGAAGAATACAAGCAAATGTCTGCTCCCAGGCCCACTTCCAACCCCGGATCGCTATTTACAAGCAGCCCATATACCGAGTCAATATTTGTATTCTCTTTCTCTTCGTCATCTTTACGAGTGGTATTTTCTGACGAAATGAAATTATTTCTCGAGGCAGGTTATCGGGAATATTTTCGCAGGATACATCCAACAAGATGCAACGTTTCACAATTTATTTATTTCTGTAAGACGCTCTACCTATTTCAGAAGGTTTTTCCGTCCATCATCAGGAGCTCAAAACTGCACATACTGGTCTGACAAATACCTGACGCTGTGTGTGCAGTTTTGAGCTCCTGATGGTGGACGGGAAAACCTTCTGAAACAAGTAGAGCGTCTTACAGAAATAAAGAAATTGTGAACTTTGCATGTTGTTGGTTATACTCTGCGAAAATATTAGCGTTGCACAGGAACTATGAATGTTAAATTTATCGGGAAAACTTCGTCGATGTGGCTGCTGGGCCCGTAATTAAAATTTGGACACTGCGAAGTAATTAAAGATGGTGGAAACGCAACGGGGGAAACTGCTTTAATTTTAAAATATCTGTGGCAGCAGCCAGTGGGTCGGCACGAAGTGCGACCAAAAAAAAATCTGCAAGTTCAGAGGTGGGATCCGTGGGAGCGTCGGCTGGTACCCAAACGGTTCATAGCAGCAGAAGAAGAATAAACGTGCAGGGTCATTAAAGATATATAAACAATTCCAAAACCACAAAGGAAATTAGACATCAATCTAAAGCGGCGTCGAAGTATGTCGTATTGAAGATTCTGTACTCTTTTGAGTGAATCTTGCTAATTTGAACTTCGAGGGATTTATACGTGCTTTCACTGTAGGCTGAATGTATCTCTTGAAGAACGATATCGTAAAGTCTTTGGCTTAAAACTGGGGCAAGAGAAATGCATACAGTCTTCTTTGGTGCGGTGAGCCGAAAGAAAGACACAATTTGAAAAACCTACAAGGCGTTCGGAGCAGGATATTAAAGTGAACCTTAAATTAATAGTATGGGTGAGCGTGGACTGGAATTAGCTGGCTCGGGATAGGGAAATTGGTGGATTCTTTCGAACACGTTAAGGAGACTTCGGTTTACGTAAAATGATATCAATTACTATGAGCTAAAATACTAGCTTCTCAAAAAGGACTCTGATCCACATCCACAAGTCAGTTAATGCTATTGTAAGAATTACCCTGCTTTCGTGGCCACGATGGTATGAATACATTTTCCGACAAAACAGTCATTATTTCTGAAAAACTCATCAATAGAGAAACGACAGATTTTTAATACATACGCTTTGACGATTCTGTAGGAAGTGACAATTTTGCTGCCCCAAATCAGAAATTCTTATGGTAGATAAGCCTGCTTATTGTCAATGGTTTTAATATATTAAATTACATATACAACGGTACTGTAGCCGCTTGTGATAAGTTAATTAAAATATTTTCTAGAAAGGTGACCGCGGTGGCGCAGATGTTAAGGTGGCGTCCTACAAATCGGATAAGTCGCTGTTTCGATCCCAGATGATGTCATTGGAATTTTTCATTGATATAAAATCCTTCCGATCGCACTATGGCCCTGGGGTCGACTCAGCCTCTAACAGAAATGAGTACCAGGAGTATTTCCTAGGGATAAAGGCGGTCGGTGCTTAAGGCTGACAACCTTACCACCATCCTGTGCCGTTGTCATGAAATCTGGGAACCTTAACTTTCTGGAACCCTGGACCACTCCAGGCCTGTAACAGGACTGCTTTACCTTTTATTTTCTGAATAAAACAAGGCTGCTTGACGACAGAATAACAGACAGACAGACAGCAACCCCACGACTAAGTAATTTATAACAAAAACGCGATAATCCAATGGACTGCACAGGTTGCCCAGTAATTGGGGCGACGTTTTTCGCACTAGAGATATTAAAATTCATAATTTCAGCAGTTCGATTTGTATTTAATTTTGATATGTTTAAAATATTTAAAAAATATGAAACTGTTCCGTAACTTGCCAGGCAGGCACTGAGGGGAGACAGAGGGTTCTGTAACTTTACCACACTCATCCTCGGCGCTAGAGTGTGACCGGTGGTCAACGCCATTCCTTGGTGGCATAAACGCCATGAAAGAAACCCGGGCGGCTGGGCTCCAGGGTCGATCTGGATGGGTCCCCAAAAATTTCGACCACATCTCCACCGGGCCTCGAACCCTGGACCGTCCAGCCTGTAGGAAATCGTAATGCCGACTACGCTATCCCGGCAGTGTATTTAAAATGTATAGTCTATATTCAAAACAGAAGGTGGATGCTTGCTATTCTGTCATCATTTAACTCAGGAAGTAGTTACTAGGAAATGCTTGATATCATTCGGTGCAGAATCTTTTGTCTTCCAGGTTGCTATCCAAAAATTTAAAGATCAAGATATATAGAACTATAATTTTGCCTGTTTTTTTTTGTATGAGTGTGAAACTTGGTCGCTGACATTGCAGGAGGAAAGGAAGCTGAGGGTGTTTGAGAACATGGTGTTGAGAATGATATTTGTTCCTATCGGGTACTAGGTAAAGGTGGAATGTTGTAGTTTGCATTAGGAGGAGCTAATTGATTTGTTCTCCTTACCATATATTGTTCGAGTGTTAAAATCGAGAAGAATGAGACGTGCGGGG
>Ga0123352_10019946_pt1 | contig 10684 bp, 5 predicted proteins | sample TergutLab28metaG_FD_89700 | JGI IMG/M metagenome (GOLD analysis project Ga0123352, IMG submission 89700) | Labiotermes labralis P1 segment gut microbial communities from Petit-Saut dam, French Guiana - Lab288 P1 | ecosystem: Host-associated > Arthropoda: Insects > Digestive system > Gut ... | reverse complement strand
GGGACCCGTTGCGCTGACCACGTGACACCCCTCTATCCGCAAAAGTTGGCACTAACTTCGCCGACCGGCGGCGGCCGCTCTGTCGGTATAGTTCGCGTGCGGACTAAGGCCACGGAGAGGAGTGGTGTTTTTTGTAGTGTACCTACGATGTAGCCACAGTATCGCACATCGTAAGATTACGGATGACGGTGACGGCCCGCAGCTATGGAGCCAGCCTGCATATATAAGCATAGTGAATATGCATTTGCGGATAGCCGACAAAAGGCTGTCCTCCAGACCGGTTTTGGGCTTGCCGCTAACGACCCTTCTCCGTAACGAGTCATCGTGTCGGTGCTATATTGTACGTATAGGTACCGGGAACGGATTGATGTAAAGATATAAGAAATGGAAATTGAAACTGAGTAGGCGAAAGTTAGAACAAATGTGGTGCTGAACCAGCAGATGATTACAAATTTTTCTACGGAAACTGCAATATATACAGGTTATTTTAACAGAGTTCTCAGAATTATATTTAGACATTTGGGCGTTTCCTAATACTACAAGCAGAAATACATCTATAAATCGCTGGGTACTGATCAAATTCAAGCAGAGCTGATAACAAAAGGAAATACACTTTCTGAGATGCAAAGACATAATCATTCTGTTCGGATACGGAGGAAATGTCAAAGCAGCGGAAGGGATAGTACTGTACCATTTATGAAGTTTGTGATTATGCTAAGTGTAACAATTATGGAGGAATATCGCCTTAGCCACACAGTCTAAAGAATATCAACCGACATTATTCTGGCAAATATTACTCAGTACACGAAACCAACTAAAGCCACTAAGCAGAGTCATTGTTGAGAAATTAGTTACTAGTGACGTATTTACTCAAGAAATATAACGCCATTAACGGAAACAGAATGTTCATTACCAAGTTCAAACAAATTTCCGACGGCAAATTCGATACGTAACGGAAATTAGTGAGGATTTTGACAAAACCCGAGATTAACTGGCAGTCACGCATTCTGTCTTCGTCAGACACTAAAGAAGAACCGGTATTGCATTGGAACGGTGGATCTACGCTACTTTTTCCAGGAAGCCTGTGACTTAGGGAAGAGCTGTGTAAATATGCTTTTTATAATTTTCAGGTGAGACGTATCCGTTGTGTTCAACAACCAATAGAATATATATCATTGCACAGCCTAACATAACATTTTATTAAGCAATTACAAATAAAAGATAACTAAATTATTTATAGCAGCAACATGTTTCGGCTCCTCTTATAGGGCCATCTTCAGGATGAGCCCTAAAAAGTGTTATATACAATTAGCAATGCTTTGTAGAATACGAGATCATGTATTACTTATTTGTAACATATATTATGAATTAAAAATAAATGTAATTTCGAACGTAATATAACATAGGTAAAAGTTATAAGTAATAAAATTTAAAATGTAGGAAGAATAATACAGTAATGTTTTTAGAAACGTAAGCAATGATATTGACGAAGAATTGTGTTAGGCTGTGCAATTATATATATTCTATTGATGCTTATTTCATTTGTCATACACATGGAATTGGATATTTAAAATAAAATTGATGGCAAATGTCATGGTGAGTAAATACTCGTCCGATTTGTCTCCTATTCAGTATTATACAAAAAAATGGGAAGCTTTTTTTCCATGACTTTTAAATTTTAATTTACAATACTCCACTAGAAAAATAAAAGAAAATTAGAAACAAAGGGACTGTAATTAGAAGCTCTGTGCCAGCTTCCGTTTAATACTGAAAACCTTCACTTATTAGGACAGTATATATCTAATTACTATTATGAAGACACATAATTTCTATTACACATTTCCCAGGCCTAGATGTGGATATGCTACGTTGCAGTATTCACCCACAACTTTATGTTAGCCTTGACAGTTTCGAAAGGAGTTGCTAGCAGTTGGCCCACATTGTAGCACCCAACTTGAGCCACACTTGCTCTGAGATATTTTCTCGGCAAGTAGACAAAGAGATATATGACAATAGACATCCGATAAGAATCACAATCGGAAGACATTCTCCATCAGACAGGAAGACATAGAGGCAGATTGTGCAACATATGCAAGTGAAATGGAGCACAAGAGCTAGCGGCTCCGGCAACCAGGTGGGTCTCAGAGAGACATTCACAGCTGAACCGACGGTACTGCGACAGCCTCTCAGAGGCAATGCCGAGACAGGCCACGACCGTCTTCTTCCAAATACTTTCATACAATTCAGGCTCAACTTTGCATTTGCTCAGATGCTATATAACTTTTGTAGCTGGAACAGCGTTTTAATCTTCGTATCGAAAGAATACAAACCCTTCTGTCTGCCGCACATGAACGCTCTTGACCCATTGCGTTCGGGCGTGATTCGCGGAAGTTGCGCGGGTGCCCCGTAGCGGATTCTGTTTAGTGCAGCCGATAAATGTTCTTGACACGGTAAAAGGAAAAATCGCTCTGTGTAGAATATTTGCGTTTCTGTCCGTCTGAAACCCCGTATCAGCGCCTAAGCACTTTCAGAGACGTCTTGTTAATTAGATATTGGAGGCAATGAACTGGCCGGGAAATTCATACCTTCAGCCATGTTTATCCATAACAAAGCCTAGTTTAAACAAAACCTTAAGAGGATTCTTTAATTTGTACCACAATTTTTTGTAGGTTTCTGTGAAATTCAATGTGAGACTTCCATTAGGGTAATCATACTAGTCATATTTTCAACTATATTAATCCATAAAAAAGCCTAATTTAAATATAGTCACGCATAGACGTTTTCGTGCACTCCATAAGCCATTTAACAAATTTTGATGAAGCTCTATACGTAAGACGTCTACTGGATATTTTGGGAATATCAGTACCGATACATATATGTATATTTGTACGTGTGTGTGTGTGTGTATGTGAATACAACACAACTACAATATTCACACCTAAACCTCAATTTTCCATTCTATAAACATATTTATTATACATCAATAAGATGTTACAATTTTCATATACCGCAACATATTTTAAGATTTCCAGTAGCATTCTATCAACACCCACCCTCATGAACCAGTAAGTTCCTCCTTTGGGAATTTGTACTTAATTTTTAATCCTTCAACTTATTTTAATAAAAAAATTCATTATATATATATATATATATATGTGTGTGTGTGTGTGTGTGTGTGTGTGTGTGTGTGTGTGTGTGTGTGTGTGTGTGTGTAAAATTCAGAACTCAATCACGTAACACCAATCAAAGTAGCGGAATACTAATTTACATTCGTGTACCTTCTGAAGGGTCTGAAAATGACCACATGAGTTGAAACACATAGCCTCATGTTAATAAACACCAACTACGTACCCAGAGTTGTGTAGACGTAAATATCAACAATATGTAATCAATTAATTTCCACAGAAAGGAAAGCATAACATCCACCTATTTTGTAAATAGTGTCGACAGGCTATTAAGCGAGAGACAAAGGCAGGCGGAGACAGAAACTTAGAAATCAAAATCCAGATCGAGCTGTAAACCAAGATAAATGTGTGGCAAATAATACAGAATTTAAGATTTACGTTTATTTAGCATTATATAAATTACGATTAATACAAGAGTGTGAAATGCTGAAAAACTTGGTGTCAGCAGGCACATTAAAATTCTGTAACTCAGCAAATAAATTTATTTAATTGTTCACTTACCGAATGGCATAATTAGTGAGATAATATTAAAGTGGGCCTGAAGGTACTGTATTATGACAGGGTAAACCGTATTGAACAGGCTCAAAATTTGTCCACAGGTGGACTTTTGTAAACACAATAACAAACCTTCCAGCTTGATAAAGATCAAGAAGAAGTTTCATTAAGATCTGAATAATTGTCGACTTCCCTTTAAAACGAAATTCGAAGCTAAAGATTTAAACATAAATAAAACATTAGATTTTTTCTTACGAAAATATTTCGCGACTAGGCGAGATAAGTGAAAATGGGTTTCAGCATTTTCCTAAGTGGCGATAGTGACGAAATATCAGAAAACTTTCATCTATTTTTCAATGAAAACTGTGTTCCAGAGATCGGTACGATTTCTACATATTAAACTGCGGTTAGCTTCAGTCTGTATACAGGCTCAGATACAGCAGACCATTTCTTGTTGAAGAGAGTGTCGGCAACAGACAGACAGACACAAGATGGTTCCTTACAGAGTCATTAATTAGGCAATGCTAGGTACGTGTAGCTAATGTAGGTAGTGTGTCAGAGACGGTGTTTAGAATCATAACAGAGATACACAGAGTTGACAACCAGGTGTGGGTAATGGAGACTGTAAGATGGCGAGGCGAGGTGAGGCGAAGAAAACCGAGCTAATGGATGCTGCAACTCTGTCTTCTTGAGGGGACTTAATGCGCTGCTCCTACCGAAGAAAGCCAACATGCAGAACTAACAGCGTCCGAATTACATTCCTCCAGGTTACAGGCCGTACTCTTGTTTATGGCGGACAATTTTGTAGGTCAAGTTATTCCTGCAGATTTCAGTAAATTCACGATAAATACGTACCAACGAAATATTCGGGTATGAGATATATATACCCTTCACAGTTTCTTCTATCCCTAAGATTGTTTCTTTGCTGTATTTGCTCAGAATAAATACAATTTACTTAACAGACGAAACTGACCAAAAGTGGAAATAGAATGTGTGTGCCTCAAATCTTCTCTCATAGCTAGAAAGCCAAGTTTCGAATCCGCACTAAATACACATATGTTACAGATCTATGTGCTTAAATCTTTAGGTATTTACATAAGACAATGGAGAACACAATATTCTGAACTGAATAACAACAGGCATTTACACAAACTGATGTACTCTGTAAGGTTAATTTAGAAGATCACACCGAAAAAATGTGCACCAGGCATGGAGATAAAATTCCACATCTTATTATGCAACATTAGCGCTCTGAGTCCGGATCGGTCTGAGTGTTTTTATGCTTGTGATCAACAGAAACTTCATCTTACAACACACGGGATTACCACACGTGTCCTCCACCTTTCATCACCATTGTTCTTGAAATGTATTTATTGCTGATACACCCAGAGCTGATTCACACACAGATGGTACACAGCGTGATGTCTGCATGCTTTCAGTCCTTTAAATATGCACCGCTTAACAAAATGTTACAGAAAAATGACAGATTTTGCGGTATTTCATGTAATTTATGTAATGCGAATGTTATGGTAAATAACTCTTATTCCATTTGCGTGAAGAGTGACAACAATATTGGATGTACAAGAGGACCAGAACTAAATGCACCCAAAATTTTGAGTACACACTTGTTTCTAAGTGTCATACAAATTTCTCACCGCAGTATAATTTTGGATTTGAAACACAATAACGACAAAACAAACATAATATTCATGCTAAGCGTTCACGTTGTGCATTTCTTACCTTCGACTCCTGGGAAACATATGGTATTCAGTACCGGGGGTAGAAAAACTTTGCTAGCCCACTGACGGTTCGCAGTTTTTTTAAGGCACTGTGTCAAATGTAAAGATTATAGCTCGAAACGGAGAGACAGGATATTCGTGGATAATTTTTTGACGAAAACTTCGTAGAAAGCAGCTAACAAGACCACAGAAAAGTGGGTGGAATTTCGTTGTTTTGAAAGTTTCTAAACAATTCCTTAGTCAGATAGCTCTTTGGTTTAATTAGTTACTTATTTCGTTAGTCTATCACTCATTCAATCGATCGGCCTTTTATGTATTTTTTAGTTGGTAGGTTATTTAGTTGGTTGGTTTGGTGGTTGGTTGGTCAGTCCAGCAGACAGTAGGTTAGTTAGTTAGTTAATTAGTCTGTTTGTTTGTTTATTGTTTGGTTGGTTGGTTGGTTGGTTGGTTGGTTGGTTGGTTGGTTGGCTGGTTGGTTGGTTGGTTGGTTGGTAGACAGACCTCTAAATTCCATGAAGTGTGGGCACAATAACTGACCGAGGACCGTAGGAGGTACCAAGTGTGTCATGTTGCACAGACGGAGAGTGTCTACTTTTTCGAGTGACTGTTTCATCGGAAACAAAGTGTTGGCCGTGGGGCTCACAAAGCACGCGATGTTTTAAGTGAGAGGCTCCACAGGGGAGGTTTCATTAGGTAACCTGACGGATGTTGCCGCAGGGGGTTGCAACTGTGTGACATGGGCGGTAATGGCAGGAATTAATCACAACGTGGGACATTGTCACGCAGATGGGACCTCCCCAACACATGTTCATCAGGTCCCTGCCACCCGCAACTTCACTTCAGCACGTTGCCACTTGGCTGCGACCATTCGCAAGTCTCATCCCTAAAACTAATAAAGAATTTCGGTACAATTTTGTATATAATACCTTCACAGAGTACTTGGAGCCAGGAGAAATGTAGTAATAGAAGACGGTAAGAAAAAATACCACATAGTGAGGAGAGTCGCACTTTACTTGCCTACTACTTAACCTACCAAATATGGCGAATAACTCAAGGAGAATATGGAAGGAACATGTAGCACGCATAGGCAAACAATAAATATACAAAAAATTCTGGTATGAAAGCTACGAACAAATCATTTCGGAGATTGTTTTTACACCGTGCATTATAATATAATTATAAAACATAAACCAACAAAATGCAAATTTTCTAAACTAATATTTTAATTTATAGTGTCTTCTAAATGTTTCGAACCCAAGGGTTCATCTTCTGGATGACGGTTGTGCAGGAGGTATGGTATAGTATGTCACAAATTAAAATATTAGTTTAGAAAAGGTGCATTTTTGTGGCTTATATTGTATAATTATTTCGAAGATCTAGGTGCAGAATGGAACATAATGATAAAAATAATTTTAAATAAACAGATGTTCAAAATGGTAAGACGAATCAAAAATCTCAAATTTTAATTAGGTTGAAAAGGAGGGATTTATAAAATTATATTTTATTTTACAGATATTAGGCCATTTGTTTTGGTAAAGATGTGCAGTACCAATAACTCTGAACAGACTTCTGCCAAACATCACCAGAGCAAATGACCTTGAAAACATAGGTAGCATATTCCAACGGACTGTTGGTGCCTATCGGGGAAATTACACGATGTCTTGTGGAATAAGGCAGTAATCGTTACAGTCACTGCCCCTAGGAACCCAACGCTCACAGCAAATATCTTGTCTGTCTAAATAAGTATTCACTGCCAAGGACCAAGTGTGTGTAACAGAGCACTGTGGATCGCAGTCCACGAACCCACAAACGTAATTTGCTCATACAAAAAAAAAAGTGAAGCATAATATAAAATATAAATACCAATAACGCCTGTCGCTTCGTATAAGGTATTTCTTCCTATGAAACAAATTATTCTTGTTGTTGGTTTTATAAATATCCTGTATCTTTAATTTCTTATTACAACTGAGGATATTTAATGCCAACCATATTCCTTGCAATCGATTGACTACACATTACTTAAACCAAACAACTGCACATGTAAACACAAATAATTCCTTGTTATCTTCTGATTCTCCTCCTACATGTTTCGGCCTCTGTAGGCCATCTTCAGGGACAGAATTTACATAGGAATAAAATTATGATAAATGCTGCCCAAGGTGTGAATACATGAAGCTCAAAGACAATTGTATGAAATAAAATGTTGCTAAAATGTACATAATTTAGACTAATTTCAGACATTTTACGTTGCTTAATAATTTTATGTTTAGTTGCAGACAATCATCTACGTCATTATTTTGCTCTTTATTCTAATGTTTTAACACCCCTCCATTGTGTGCCGATGTTTAGACTAAAGTGGACCACAGAGTAAAGTGTCTGCATGCTAGTAAGTCCATTCCATTATATATATATACATAACTTATACACACATATGTGTGTAATTCCTGTATATACATAGTTTACAATATATCATTTTGGTTTACTATCATCAGTTGTTTCTTCATCAGCACTTGATATGAATATTAAAGTGTTAGACTTAAAACAGAGACACAATGACGGCAGAGTTATTTTTTTATAGCCATTCAAAATTCATAAGACGTAAGACCAAGGGTCAATTAATAGTACGAGAAACCAGGGTTTAATTTTTACGTAAAGGAAAATCGTGTACAGTTCTGCCTATAAGTACTGTCATTTGAACTGCCGGAACTCCAAAGAGGTATTTTAGAGCTGCCTTTTGTACATCACCAAGCAGGGAAAGATTATGTATAGCTCAGAGTCTTTTTTCGGCAGTGATACCGTGACTGTAACAGGGGAGATAAAAGGATAAATATGAATATTACATTTTTGAAACTAGAGAGATAAAAAACGTTTTACAAGAAAACATTTAGAAAACAGCCACTCTAAAAAAAAAGAGATTAATCCTAACGTTAACAAGACAGGCAATGTGCATATAACGTAACACTGGGGTGCGTTCGCGTAACCATTGTTGCAGAGGAAAAACAATAAGTATTATGTATTCTGAGTTCCGTCTGTAGCCTGTATGGTTTTACCACATTTTTCTTATTAAACAGCACGATTTTTGGCAACAAAATAATTACTGGACATAAAATGTGAATTTCGGTTTTCTTTATAACTCTTCTGAAACGCTTCTCCTTCTACAAAGAATTCAGCGAGATACCGTAAATGTACATTTGTCTTCGTGTAAGTACCATCTATTCTTGCCTTTTTTTTTAAAATAAATTGTAAACATTTCTCGGCAGATTTTCGAAAAATCCTCAAATATAAAATTCCATGAAAATTCGCCCTGCTAAAGCCGAGTTTTTCCATACAGACGGCCAGACGTGCCGAAGCTAATATTCGCTTTTCTCCATGTTGCCAACGCGCCTAAGAATTGCACTAAGGAAATGGGTTGGGTTAAATTAGTGTGTGTCTTATATCTGGTGTCGGCTTTTGCAGCTCTAAATAACATCTCTTTGAAGCTCAAAAAGAAAATAAATAAAAATCTTTTTGGCTCAGGACAAATTTGTGTTTTAGCAGTTTTGAACCTTCATATTTTATAAGGCGCTTTCTCCTGAAGAAAAGCAATCCCTGTACAGGCCTGGACAGGCCCTAAGAGTTCCAGGAGGTTGAGGTTCCCAGATTTCAAGACAATCGGCACATGAAGGTAGAAAGGTTGTCAGCTCTACGCACCGGCCGCCTTTACCCCCAGGAAATATTCCTGGTACTCATTTCTGTTAGAGGCTGTGTCGACCCCAGGGACATAGTGCGGCCGGAAGAATTATGTAAATGAAAAGTTCCAATGACACCATCGGGAATCAAACCCGCGACATTCCGGTTTGTAGTGCAGTGCTTCAAACAACTGTGCCACCGCGTGCCCCCTTCTTTCTCTTGAGGAAACCAGAAATTCCTGCTACCTGTTCAAATATCATATTACTTACAATTGTTGGATCTCTGTTCGTGTTTGTACCTTGAGAATTTTATAATCATGTTGCATTAAAATCCACATGTGACCTAACGCATGCGTATTACATGTGCATAAAACGATACATCTCTCAGCCATTCGGAACAGATTGTTTTCAGGGGGAGGGGTTCGTTTACACCATAACACAGACCACAGCGAGGGCGGGGAAAATTGATCTCCCTCTCCCCCCTAACATTTAGTTTTAAACTCGCCACCCCCCCCCCCCCATCCCACTCGCTTATCCCTGAACAACACAGAGCCGCTGCAAGCAATAACGCTATAAGTCAGTGTTATGAATATCTCAACATTAGTCAAAACTTTGTGTCCTTCAGAGAAGATAAAAAAAATCTGTGAGCCTCTGCAACACATAAAAATATGTGTGCATTTTAAATGATGTTAAGTCAAGTTTTGGCAATACTGTGGACCCTCTAGTGAAAGAACCTCCCACGTACGGATTTCGTAAATAAAGGGCGAAATGTGCCGGTTTCGAAATTTTGGTCCACAGTGGGATTATATAAAATATGTAAGAGTACCGACTTAGGCTTGTCTCTCTAATTATCATTTATTTTCATTTACTACAAGGTTAATTATATTTGTGGATTATGCGTAAGATTTAGCGCTAATTACACAGTACTGTACTACTGTTTTGTCTACTTTTTGTGTCATGTATATAATTTGTAATTAATGGAAAATTGGTATTAAACCCCCACACCCACCCCCACTATACGGTACCTAAGAGGGTTTCATATAATTGCTGTCTTCGATTCAGAATCTTTTTTCTTTCTTTTATCTAACCACTTAAACGTCCAAATATAAAAGCCTCTAAGTTTTCTTGTTGTATCGTTGGGAATTACGAGGAACCAAAGACTGCAGGAAGAACCTTACAATTTGTTCTATGTGTTTGTTAATCCTATTAGGAGGGCAATCCAATTACAGAAGATGGAAAGGATGAAAATTGCGACAGACGTAGAATTTGGTCGAAAAAAACGGAATGGAAGGGACCACAAGAACTTGGTTCAGATGAACGGTTAACATTAAAACTAATCTTCAATTAGGCCCTAATGGTTTTTGACTAAGAAAATTCTTTTCACTCAGAACAGAGAAGCATAGCAATAACTCTGAAATGAAAGGTCGGGTAATTTACAAGGGGTTAAGTTTTTGACCAACAGAGGGTTATCATTTTCTGAATAGAGACCTGGTTCCACGAAGTCAGTTAATTGGTAGACTAAGTAACGTGCCTCATTAAAACCGAGGTCCAGTAGAGAAACTGAAGCCACCAATTTCAAAGCCATAATGTCACAGGG
>Ga0123352_10019945_pt1 | contig 10684 bp, 7 predicted proteins | sample TergutLab28metaG_FD_89700 | JGI IMG/M metagenome (GOLD analysis project Ga0123352, IMG submission 89700) | Labiotermes labralis P1 segment gut microbial communities from Petit-Saut dam, French Guiana - Lab288 P1 | ecosystem: Host-associated > Arthropoda: Insects > Digestive system > Gut ... | reverse complement strand
GCAGCAGGATTAAGATAAATCCAAACTGAAAACTCTATAAACATGAGGACTTCACTCTCCCCAGATGCGATGCTGTGTCATTGGATAAGTGGTTCTACTTATTCAGGGACACAGTGTTACATCTCAGAAGACTCATATCCTCATCCACACTGCTATGAGAGCTTCTCATGAAACAGCCTGTGATTGTGTTTTGCAAGCAACCAACTTTTAAATATTTAACAGCTACATTTTCTTCAGAAGGAAAAATGACATCATAGACACAAGTACACTCAGTGTTGCAGTTCTTCAATACACACACTGAGGTTTGGCACTTCACAGAAAGAACTACAGAATCTAACAGAACACATTCGACACACAATTCTATGAAGACATTTCTGAAGGGACTTCAAAAAGGATGTATATCTCAGTGAATATCATCAAAATGCCATTATACACAGCACAGCATTATTTTAAAATGAAATAAGGAAGGATGAAAGGAACCTAGAAGAAAGAAGTGAAGGAGGGAAGAAATGGAGGGGAAGAGGGAAGGAAGGAAGGAAGGAAGAAAGAAAGAAAGAAGGTAAGGGATGAATACAAGAAAAAAAATTATTCTCTGAGAGACTTAAACATGTACATGTGATGAAATGTCATAAGCTAGGATTTTTAATTTATGGGTTCCAGTTTAACACACAAAAAATTTTTCTCCTGAACTTTCAGTGGGCATGATACTAGTGTCATAAGAACATGCACTGCATTCTCATACTTACAATCACGCAGTTCTTTCCAATGTATACATATGAACCAACTACTGCAGCACTTACTACAGAATGTTCACCAACAAAAACGTGATCACCCATGTGAAGGGGAAAGAATGCCACACTGGAAAATAAACATAAGCTTTGTATTATCTTCACAATGGACAAATCCTCTTCATGATGGTCTAACAGAAACTGTAACATCCAATTAAAGTACAGCTGGAAGAAAACATTGTTTTGTTAAAAACATAATTTAATATATATGAGGTCTCCTTTTCAGACACATTTCAAAACAATGGGAAAGCATCTCTTTCCTTCCCAATGCCCATTTGTGCATTTGTTTTCATTTAATAACTCTTTTACAGAGCAGCAGCTTTTAACAAAGAAATATTATTTCACAAGGAGAAATGAATAAATTTTCACTCATAGTCACTACTGAGATAAATACATTTTATGATCTTGTTATGCCTCATGTACATACAGAAGATACTGAAATGGAAATCACACACACACACATGCACATCAGAGTTTTGTCTACAAGTGTTCCATGTGCCCAACTTCAGTTACGTAACAAATGCCCAGGTAATACTAGAGTGTGTGTCATGTGTGTTATAGCACTGTGGCACTGAATAAAGCAATCATATGTAACATCAGTCCCTGTAAATGTGTCAGAGACTCGAACAGTGGGGATTTGTAAATATGTTACATAACCAGAGAAGAAAAAATTTTAGTGTGATAAATATTGCAATCTCAGTGGCCAAAGAACTGGCTTCCCCATACCCTATCCAACTTCCAGATTGTTACTCAGCTAGAAATGCTCCAATTTCCAAGCAGAAATAGGGGTGGTGAACCAACCTGCTGGATAAGTGAATGACAGAGAAAGTACTTCCTAAAATGGGCATGACAGGCGCACATGTCTTATATGCAGTTTATTTTAAAATGCTGCCTGTATCTTATACTGTGTAATGTTAATTGTAGGGTGACTTGTGAATGATTAGGCACAAACAATGTGAATGGTTAGAGAAGGGGTTTGAAAACTCATTCTTTTCGTTTACAGTTCTCACGTAGTGTGCTGCATTATGATCCAAGAAACCACAAATATCTCCATAGACGTTGCAGTTCTTCATAAGTGGTTCAAGAGTTATGTCTAAAAAGTGGGAAGGTAAATGCACACTGTATGTAGTCATCATGTGACTTCAAAAACTATGGAACACACTAAAACAATTGTTGCATACCTTTTTAAAATTAAAAAAAAAGTCTTATGTCATATGGTGCTAGTGTCACTCCACCTTCACAAGTACAGTACATGAAATAATTTATGAAACTACAAATCATAATAAATCAAACTTCATGCACTGTAATCAAGGTTGTCCCTGTCCATGCCATGAAGGCACATAGGGGGAGACAAAGTATAGCTCCACTCATCTTAACCTTGGCTGCAAATGGAGGAGAATGAGTGATAACAATCATGACCCAGTCCCTTTACCCCAGGCAAAGAACCTGGCACCTATTGAATAGGCAGCTGGTTGGAACTCAGAGCCAGCCTGGACATTTTAGAGAGGAGTTCAACCTCTTGTCCCTGCCAGAATTTGCATTGTGGATTATCCAGCCCATGCACTGTAAACTACAGTTTTAAACACACTGCTTGACTGTTGCACAAATATTCTTGCCACTAATCTATACAGCTGCGTTGGACGTTCTGGGAAAATAAATATACAACCACCCTACTACATGCACACAGAAGTTTACCCTTTGCTGAATTTCTTGAATGGTGGGCGAATAACTGCATGTTTGCTGATGATGCAATACCGACCAGCACGTACATTAGCAAGGTCTCCACGTATAATAGCATCCGACTGTACTATTACTTTGCCACTCAATACTATATTTTGCGATCCGCACAAAACTGTCTGGCGGCTCACCTTGTTGCCTGATGCCTGCAAATCACAAGTTCAGACGCTGGTTAATGTCATCTTACGTGGGCAAAATGAACAGTAATCCACTCATCACCTGACATCAACTAAAGTTAGTTACATATTACGTAGTACAAATATTTATACAGTGAATACCCACATACTGAACACTATACAAGAGGTTGCAGAAGTAGGTTATTTTGAGGTTAGGTACGAGTCTCAAACTTCAATTATTACCGTTTCAACGTATTCTGCTTTGTTATAGTAAATATCTTGAAGTTCCATTATTCAGGCCTAAATAAATATCTTGCCAACGTCCCTTATGCGACGACAACTGAACTTCCCATTCCAATTCCAGTTTCCATTTTCATTATCACTACAATTTCTTTCCCTCACTGGTGTATGTCATCAAGCAAAAATATGTAAGATACATTTTTAACTATGATATTGTTCAGCTTGCAGCCCGCACGGTAATTTTTTTTTTTTTTTACTACACGTTCACAAAATCCCTATACGGGTTTTGTTTCAAGCCGGTTACACTTGGTTGTAACATACTACTGAAAACAGGTCTGCAGTTATATAACATAAAATTGGAATGCACCATAGTTTCAAAACACATTTAATCATACAATTTATAGTCTATTTTCAAGAATTTTCAAATGATGTTTCTAATAAACAGATTGGGGTTGAACTTGATTTATGTGGTAACTCATCGATACTTCAAAGAGCGCTGTTCTGCCGCAGGCAGTTTGCTTTCGTAGTGACATCGGGCATTAGCAGTCATGGCGGATGAGGAGACGAACGTGAGCGATGATGCTTCGGGAGATTTGAATACTGTATTTGGCCTGAGACTCCGAGGTAGAAAGGGAGCATTGAAAAAGAAAAATGTGTACAACGTGAAGGACCATAAATTCATTCCACGTTTTTTCAAGCAGCCTACATTCTGCAGCCACTGCAAAGACTTCATATGGTAAGTAACTCTTTGAAACTTCATATTCCCGCAAATATCACTTTAAACAGGTGCAAAAATTTTGATCATCAGTATGTGGCTTGAAGGGTGCCAAGACGTGTTCAGCAAAATAATTTGTAGTTAGCTTGACGGTGGGTCTTGTGTTGATATTTAGAGTGCTTCCATCGTTCGTTAATTAATGATTTCATTCAATGTGTGTTCTGTCATTTCCACGTGACGAATCAGTTGGATTGTACTGCAGATGGTTTCAGATATCAGTATGTTACTTACTTATTCGTCTGATGGACAATTTTCAGATCCTTATGTTAGGCACCAGCATTTAAAGCGTGGGAAAAAAAACACATGAGCTGAGTAAATATGGTACACAAAGCTAAGAATACCTTTAGTTTGTGTGTGTTGTACAATGTTTCATTGCTTATATAAAAACGTGCCCGGAACGTTATTTGTAGAAACATCTGTTTATTGTTAAATCAGTACTGTAGAGGCATACAGAACATCAGCCAGCGTGCCTATTACTCGAATTTATTACGTACACTGTTATTACTAATTAATCTTAGAACGTGGTTTAGATTTTTGGTGAAACATCTCATTCAATTCGCTACCGAAGTGGCTACAGAAATTCTTAACCTTTCGTAGTACCGCGCCTCCGAATGGGTGGGTGGGCTTTCAGTGAATGGTTTGCAAGTAAATACAGCTAAATAAACAGACATTGTCTTTAATAACAAGTCTTAGTCATGGGAAGCAAGATTGAAGGCGAATTTCGTCTGGAATGTGACGCCGTTTCATAGGATCCTTCTGCCCCTTCACCATTGTAGGTAAATGATTTGAACACGGTCCTTCATGCTTAATATCATAAGTAAGAATGGTAGTTGTATGGCCGCAGACCGCAGAATGCTGTATAAAATGTGAATGATGTAAGGGTGGTGGTTTGATAATTGTTGTAGGCCTAAATCCGTGTGTGGGGCGTGACTGAGTCCTTAGGTACCGCAGTCATAATTGGTTGCACCAGCTTTGGGTGATAGATGAGTATGGTCCAGTATGGGAATAATAACTGCCGGCACTAAGCGTCTGAGGTATGCCCATATACAAGTGATTATATAGGGCTGTGTGATTTTTCCGAAATTCACTACGTAGAATCTTATAGAATATATCCATTCTAAACATCCCAGTTGTACTTATGATAGCATACAATTTGTACATGAATATGCTGTGTGCACATCATTTCCTTCTTTATTCCTCAGTTACTATCTTGTTTCGGTCACCTCGTGTGTCCATCATGCGGCAGTTCTGAGAAGTAAAAATTTCAATTAACCTGTGGCAACGTGGTGAAAAAGGAATAAATAAGGAAGTGTTTTTCAAACGCCATATTTGTTTATTGATTGTACGTATGGTAATAAATTTTAGAGTTACAGATATCTTAACTTATAATGCTCTTGGAAAATCAGGCTCAGGCGGTTAGTCGCCAGTTTCCGACCGCATAGGCCCGGGTTCAACCACAGGGTAGTTTAGGGGAAGATTTTCTGAGAACTTTTCGGTTTTTCCCAGCCACTACCATTCCCTCAATGCTCTATACCCAGTAATCCGAGATTACACTAGATCTCTAGTACCACGGGACTCAAATCTCATCCCATACCAGCTAACTACTTGCGACATAGCGAGCGATTATGTTGGTAGTATGGTCTCTCTGGCAAACCAAGATAAATGTGATTGTGTACGTAGCAAGCTTCTTTTATTGCCGCTACGTGTGGTCACGTAATATGCCTCACTGTCCATTCTTAGTGTACCTGCCTGATTCTGTCCCTGTTGTCTTTTCGAAGGGGGACTGTTGGTCCTCAGGTAGTACGTGCGATGACGCCTGAAGTTAATTTAGATAATACTAATAAATTAAACAAAACAGCAGCAGAGGGACCAACTTCCCCTTGAAGGTTAAGGAACAGGCACTTCACCTAACTCTTCTGAGTTCTTGATGATGATAAAAGCAGCAACGGAGGTCGTAGAAGACTTGAACCAATCAAATGAAAACAGTGAAACAAAAACAGGAAGGCATTCAACACACAAAAGCAAGATTAGGGGAGTCCTCAAAGAAAAAATGGGAAAGCACAGTAGTGCATGGCCAGCAAATTAGAAGAGTAGGTAGACAGCTTATTGGTGAAGAAGACACGTTTCTGTGGCTGTCGAGGGGAGATCTGAAAGTAGAAACTGGAAGTGAAATAATAGCAGATCAGGCATTACAAATCAAATATCATGCAACAAAGATACGGAAAACGGAAACAGCAAATACGAACTATGTCAACAATTTGACGAGAGAGTAGAACACGTTATATCAGCATGCCCAGTGTTTGCAAAAGAGTCATACATAAAGATACATAGAGTGTGTTCAGCTAGATTTTACACTATGCAAAGAAGGAGGGGGTAATATTATTATACAAGGAACACTGATACGAGTTTCTACTAAAGTTAGTAGAAACCAGTCCTGAAGGTAAGGTAACCATATTATGGAATCAACAAGTGCAAAACGGTGGAACCACCCCTAACAATAAACCGGACATCATAATCCGTGACAATGAAAAAGGAACATGTATGCTAATAGATGTTGCGATTTCAGGAGACAGGAATGTGGTCAAGAAAGAAGCCGAAGAAGTTATGCAATGTACAAACCTCTCAATAGTAATACAGCCCATTTGGATTGTAAAAAACAAAAGTGAGACCATTATAAAATAAGGGTAGCTAAATCTGTCTCAGAATCATTCAAAATATACCCGAGCAGCATACGGGAAAGCAGAAAATGAAGGAACCGCAGAAAATAGCCATATTGGACACTGCACGTAAAAGTACAAAACATTCACCGTTGGAAATAACATCACATGCACCATAAATTGTAACTACAGAATGGTTACAACATTGTGTATCCTAGAAGCATGGTAGAAACAATTCGTTTTTGAACTGGAAACATGGTTTACTTCAGGTATATAGGGCCTACGCATACATAATTGTTAATACCCAGCATAAAGACGATAAATAATAATAATAATAATAATAATAATAATAATAATAATAATAAAGTATGCCTCAAAGAACACTTTACGCCTTCATATCAAAGAACATCCGTTTATTGCCGTTGAGGGAAAGAATCGCTGTTTCTTGTGAGAAGCATAAAGCAAAAGAGTAAATTTCGCTCTATAACCTGGCATGAAGGCACTGAGGGGGGTAGAGATATAGCTGCATTCTTCCTTTAACCTCGGCGCTAGGTGGAGGTGGGTGGTGAACGCCACGCGCCAGCCCGCTTTGTCCTCAAAAATGACCCGGTACCCAGCGTACAGGAGACTGGGTGGGCCCCCAGAACAGATCTGAACAGGTGCGGAAAAATCTATCTCCCACCGTGATTCGATCTCCGGACCTTCCATCCAGTGGCCAGTGGCTATACAGACTACGCTGTCCCCACCCTTTTGTGGGAAGCGTACTAAACATGTGGACAAAATACAGAACGTTTAGTGGTCAAGCAGGTGGTAAATGCCGTCTTTGATGTAAAAGGTTGAAGCTTAAAACATTTGACACGAGAGGAACAAGTGTATCAGATTCCCCATTTTCATGTTCTGGATAGTTACTTCCAGGTTCTAAAATCCCGTCTGCGGAAGTACATGGTTGATTACCGGCCTCAATATTTACACTCGACAAAGCGACGATGATAAACTAAACATTTGAAGGAAGCATCCTGTCGTATTTGGGCCTCTGTTACACTTTCATATATAATTTGCAGGGTCGTGTAAAATATTCTGTGTGAATGTACTGAAACTGAAGAATGCAGAAAGTTGTTTCATGTGTGTCGCAGTTGTAATTATGTTTGGTTTAGTTTAGTGTGACGATTTATACAGTAAAAGTGAAGCAGTAGCTTAAATTTTTACAATTCTGGCTATCAGCATTCTTTTGACAGAAGAGCAGCAAAAATGGCGTCGCAGTAAATAAGGTTCCGGAAGAGGTAGACTCTATTTATATTCCTACATTCTTCACGGCAAAAGATATTTTAAGAATAAAAAGAAAAATTGAAACTTTGAATGTAGTTAAAGAATGGAAGAAGTCTTATGAGAAAGGCCGTCTTAACCTGTAAGAGCGCTTGTGACATGGTGTCGGTTATTGGAAACAGGGCGATATTTCCAGGAGCTGAAGTTTCAAGAGGGTTGCTCCGCGAGCAGTGGATAAAATAGGTAAGGACCTGTTTCTGTGAGTAATTTTAGGCTGGCCACACTTTTTAAACGGGGACCGCGGTAGCACAGTGGTTAAGGTGCTGTGCTACAAATCGGAAAGTCGCTGGTTCGATTCCAGATCGTGCCCTTCCGATCGCACCATGGCCCTGGGGTCGACTCAGCCTCTAACAGAAATGAGTACCAGGAGTATCTCCTGGGGAAAAAAGCGGCCGGTACGTAAGGCTGACAACCTTACCACCATCCTGGGCCATTGTCACGTAATCTGAGAACCTTAACTTCCTGGAACCCTCTGGGCACCTCGGGCCTCTAATGCGATTGGTTTACCTTTTTTTTTTTTACACATTTAAACATAGACAGTATTACCGCTTTTATAAATCCGTGTAGGATCTTTCTTTCCTGCGCCGAGTACACTACTCAGATAACGATTTCTTCGTTTTGTTTGAGGCATACTTAATCGTGCATATTAGTGAAATGAATTCCGATTGCCGTGTTAGGCATGTTTGCAAAATTGCGAAAAGCTACTATTAGCTTCGTCTTGTCTGTCCGTACGCATGGAAAAACTTCACTCCCACTGAACGGATTTTGGTGAAATTTGGTATGTGAATATTTTTTGAAAATCTGCCCATAATATTTAAGTTTCATCAAAATCTGACATGATAAGGATAAGGAAGGCCGGTTTGCATTTGTGATCATATCTCGCTCAATCCTCCTTACAATGCGAAATGATTCAGGCAAAAGTTTTAGAGAAAATCGAAACACATTTTATGTTCAATATTTTTTTTTTTTAGAAAATCTTGCCATTTTTTAGATGATGTGGAAAATTGTTTTCGAGCTGAGCAGGCCACAGATGACAGTATGGCGCATGCGCTTTACATGGTGGATACCTAAGGCTACAAATACACGCTCCGAATATGTAATACTCATTGCTTTTCCACGGCAACAGTGGTTGCGCGAACGCGCCTTAGTGTTACGTTTATATGTACATTGTCATGTTTTCGTTTTTATGGAAGGCTGTTTCCTAATCGAAATATTTTGCTTCATCTGCACCTGCTGTCAAAGAGGTGGAGGTGAAGGTCCCCATCTCCAGAGTTATTACGCCATATCTACTGGTAAATAGTAACCAACTTCTCAGGAGCGTAATGCCTGCATCTTCAGTATACAGCAGCAGAAGAACTGAACTCTTCCTGGAACCTGTAGATGGAGTTACCACATTACTCAGTAACGTCAGTAACATTACCAATTGACGCGGCATTACATCACATTAGACTGAAATTTCTAGTTTTATCATTTGTGGTACCCGAACTCATTGTCTCAAGTGTAACCGTTCGGACTTGTATACGGGAGGTGTCTGGTTTGAATCTGGGAATGTATTGTTTTTTTGGCGGCTTTTATCAGTCTCTGCATGTGCCGGGACAGTACCTCAAAGTTAGGGCACGCCCACCTTATTTTACGCTTTTTAGAATTCATTATTCACTGATCTTTCCACATTTCGACACTGCAGTCTTAAGTATTCGGAGCATCGTTCAATAAACCGTGAATAATTAAATATCTTTATCATTCTCTAGACAGTAGGATTGGTTGAGGCCTGCGCTTTTGTGAGTCTTTCACTGCACCGAAACTTTTGCCATTATCTACCAACATAACGCTATGGAACATCCCAGAAGACCGAAGGCCTGAAATACATGGCGGCGGAAGCCTGAAATCTGGAATAGAATTGGTATGTTTCGTGATTGACACTGTCATTCTGCGAATTACAATGACATTTTATGAACTGTCGCGTTAATTCTTGCTGCAGGAGGTCTGTCGCTTGTTCGCGCAATATTAGTCTACTGGCTACAGTTACTACAGCGCTCTCAACCGTCCCCAGACGTAAGCGCTGTCAGCATACAATCTTGGGAAAGTTTGTGTATGTTTTCAATTACTGTGTTATGAATTGACGGAGACACGTACTGGCAATATTTCCGCAAGATCTGGTGAAAACTGAATTGCATAAAATTTTTCATCGTTTACGCCAGGGGACCCGGATAGCCCAGTTAGCTGATTCTCATAGGACAAGACTTTTTCTTTTCATTACACTCTGTATCCCAAACGTACAACTCTTTAACTACTTACCTACCTACTTACCTTCCCACCTACCCCCACTCACCTACCTAACCAACCAACCAAGCAACCAACAAACCTAACTAACCAACCAACAAACCAACCAACTAACTAACTAACTAACCCCATGGAACAGAGTCCTTCCTGTAAATTAAAAGGTTCTCAGCTAGTCAAGCAATTCCCCACATTTAATATGACCACTTGGAATTCCTTACCATTTCCACATGCGCCCGTCACCTTTCCCTATCCTAAGACAGATTAATCCAGCCCATGCTTCCCCATCGCACTTCTTTAACATCCATTTTAATATTATCCTCCCATCTGCGCCTGGATGCTCCAAATGGTCGCTTTCCCTCAGGTCCCCCAACCAAATTAGTGTGTGTGCATCTCTCCTGTCTCCCATACGTACCACATACCCCGCCTGTCCCATTCTTCTTTGATTTGTTCACCCGAATAATATTTGGTGAGGAGGAAGACTTTTTAGAAGCTTATAATTCGGAATTGATGGAAATTCCTTTATTTTGTTTTTTTTTTGTCTCAAAAAATTGTTTTTTAAAACAAAAATCTTATGTTAAAAATTGATAGTGCTGCCTCTAACAGACGTCTTTGGTAGTACATGAAATATCTTATGGGTATTGGACCGTGCATCATCTTGATATATGAATAATGGTTGACCAACTAGATGACACTTGCTTTATTATATATTGCTCAACATGTTTCAGACGTTAATACGTCCATCTTCAGGAGCTAGCGAGAACTTGTTGT
>Ga0123352_10019943_pt1 | contig 10685 bp, 8 predicted proteins | sample TergutLab28metaG_FD_89700 | JGI IMG/M metagenome (GOLD analysis project Ga0123352, IMG submission 89700) | Labiotermes labralis P1 segment gut microbial communities from Petit-Saut dam, French Guiana - Lab288 P1 | ecosystem: Host-associated > Arthropoda: Insects > Digestive system > Gut ... | reverse complement strand
CATTACTTTGGCATGGATCCTGTACCCACTGCATTTTTGCCCGCTTCCTCTGATCCAAAAAACCTAAACATTCTTCATCAAACCAGGGTTTATGCTGTTTCCATTCGTGCATACCTAGACTTTTTTTTGCCGAGATTTGGATATTATGTTTAATGTTCCCCCAAATCCTATTTACATCCTCGTCCTCGTTTAAGGTCTCCAAAGCTGCAAACCTATTTGTAATTTCAATCTGATACAAATACACCATATGGGAAAATAATTCAATGTCTTACATGTTACAGCAGATAGTATGTGTAGATAACCCTCAGCTTTGAAATGTGAAGTTTACTGCGTTTCAGTAACTTTGTCAGTATGCCCTCCAAATTTCTACCTCTGCAGTGAGGAAGTAAAAATAAATCAATGAAACTTAGTAATAGTGGTAATAATAATAATAATAAATATAACACTAAATTATCATGTAACATAACTTCATACAAGCTTGCCATGTTCAGCCACTTACTGTATTATGAAAGTAAGGCTTCCTGTCATTCATTATATAAAAGAATTTACATATTTGTGCACCGTGATAAGAAAAAATCACGTCACATAACTGCTTGAGCAGCAAAAGCCATGTAGCTGAGCAAGTGATTTTAAGTTTCCTGTACAACCATTACCATAAATGCAAAAACTCTGGAAATATGTTTCCTGTATGTGATGCTAGAGGCAGCACCGTACCGTCAATCAGCTGTTGTTTCATTATGAAACTGTTGTTACTGCGCCATAGAAATTTACCACTATGGTGAATTCTGTATGAAATCATGAAAGTGCTCCACCCCAAAAGGGTCAGGAAAATTTGGTTTATAATTTGAATCAGGCATGATTTTTTCCATAATTTTGAAGTGCTGGTCTTTTATATTATTTGTATTGCCCTTCTGTGCACCAGATTGACATACGCTACTAATAGAATGACATTGACTCCAAAATTCTGCCCGTCAAGTTACAGGTGGATGCTGAAATACGCCAGTTGACGTTCTAAACTCTTTGTCCTCAGTGCCAAGCTATTGTTGTGGGGCTGCTTGGCTCAGTCGTGGCAATCGTGATGGGAGGAATCAAGACCAGTGAGTTTGAGTTGGATCACGCCTTCCTGCTGTGTGCAAGCAGTCTTGTTACTGCCTCTCTTGCTAGCCTTGTTCTCGGTAAGCGTGAAAGGCAAGTGCCTTGTAGCTCTGTCATCTCTTGCACAAGTCTCACATTTTACAAGGAACTCCATTCTCTGGTATATTCTATGTTGTTTTGTTGGAGCCCCATGCTCCGCTAATTTGCATTTAGTTTGTTACTGTGTTGGTCGTGCTCAGTAACGTAATGCTCTATGGTTATATATTGTTGAGTCCATTTTTAAAATATGGGCTACAATTGAATTGTGTTAATTAAATCTGCGTATCATACAATAGATCAAACATTGGCTAATGTTTTGTAAATGAGACAATTTTTGTTCATATTTCTAGGTACAAAAATAACTGTAGTGGTTCTAGATATGACAGTCAGCTTTGAAGTTTTTCAGATCCAAGAATAAATTGAATGTAAGGAAACTGCAAAACCATTTTTGAGGTTTATAAAACTTGATACCTTGGGGAGCATGGCCTTCGAATTTGGAAGAGATGATACCGTAGGTTTCACAGCACTTGTCAGTACTGTTTATAAGACACTTTTATATGCATTACAGCAGCTAGCATTGTTATTATAATGACTTACTGTAGGCTGGATGGTCCATGGTTCAAATCCCAGCAGGAGCAAGAGGTTTTTCTTCTTCAAAACCATCTAGATTGGCTCTGGGACCAACCCCAGACTCCTGTTCAGTGTGTACCAGGGTTCTTTCCCCGTGGTAAAGTATCCAGCTCATTAGGATGACCACTGACCTCCATCTACTGCCTTGGTTAGGAATGAGTGGAGCTGTGCCTCTGAGCCCTCTGTATGCCTTCAGGGTGTGAACAAAGATAACTTTTATCTTTGCCAAGTAAATACATTGTGTTCATTCTGTCATTAGTGCCATGCTCATTAAGAAATGTCATGTCTTATTGCAGGCCTGATTACTGCTGCTGTCATTGTGTTCTCCAGGCACTGCAGCATTAACCCTGACAATGTAGCAACACCTATTGCTGCCAGTCTGGGAGACATTACTTCCCTTGCTCTGTTATCTTGGATTTCTACAGTTCTGTATGACGCCATCGGTAAGTTCACAGCATCTGTAGTTGCGTGCTGGCAGGAAAGTTACTGCTTAGCCTTGATCACTGCATACACTTTTGAATGACCATTTGCCGTTTAGAGTAGGCATTGCTTTTAATATAACAGCATTGGAACTCTTCCGGTGCGTGACTGCTGCCACTTCTGTACAGCACTTGCCATAAGTTATGCATCTTCATATGTTAGAACATTTTAAATCCAGAGTATTTAGCTTTATTTAATATGATATTCTTGGAGTAACATGTATAAAACATAGCAGATCTGATTACGGCAGAGGTTATGTCATGTCCACTAAACTTGATAAAGAGAAAGCATAAACTCACACATGAACATGCAGCAGATAAACTTTTGCACTGCGCTGTATTCGCTTTGTAATTGGGGTGTCAACAAGGTGGAGGCAGTTACTTTAAGCATACATAACCCCTGGGTCTGTGTACTGTTGTTGAGGCACATCTTAACATTTTGCCCTTGCCACTGAAATACAAACACTTCCAACTAACTCATTTCATGCAAGCAGTTATTACATCACTGTTCATGGTCGATAACCAATACCTAATCATTTGGTGGTGTTTTCTATAAAGTCGCGTCTGCTTTACTCGGCCGATACAAGAGGGCTCGGTTATTACATAATATTGTTTATAAAACTGAGCAAACAGGCTGTGTACTGCAAAAGTGTGGTGGTGGTACACACAGGCTTTACTACAGTTGGACTGAATTCATAAAGGAAGGATATTGTGGTTTCCTGCCATGCAGCTGTTGTGTTGAATTGTGTTATCAAAATTGTGTTTTTTACATCATAGCAAGAAAAAGAAATCTTTGCAGAATTTCAAAACAGTTACTGCTATGTTGGGACTGTGATTGTTTCAGGAAAACAAGACTGGCTCGCTCCCCTGATCATTTCTTGTTTTATCCTTGTGACACCGCTTTGGGTGTGGATTGCCAAGAATAACGAGCACACTCGTGAGGTTCTGTACACAGGTTGGACACCTGTAATGGCTGCAATGTTGATCAGCAGGTAAGTATCATAAAATTGGGATGTAAAAATGTTCGAGATATGTTCTGCAACTTTTTTTAAGCAAAGTAAAAGAGAGTTTAACAGCATAACACAGAAATGTCATTCAGTCAGGGCAAAAGTGCAATTGAAGGCTATGAATGCAGTGGTTTGAAGTGTCTGTACAATCTGTGCAGTGCAGTAATAATTTTCAGAGTCTAAAGTACATGGCAGTTCAGTGTTACAAATGAATGCAATATGACTGACCCCTGTGCCCACCGCCTACCTGGTTCCTGGAGAACAGTCACGAAGCTAGCCATTGTGAATCAAACAACTATTTCCCATAAGCTCAATCTTATAAACTGGGGTTTTGTTCCCGGGAACTTATTTCATATGATGCAAGTACCAATTAATTATGAAAAAAAGAAAGTATTGGCTTGCACAGATGTTTATTAAGTGAAAAACCAATGCTTAATCCAAAACACTTAAAACATACCACAAAATATCAATTCACCAAGTTGCTTTATTTTCAGCATTTCAGGAGGGGGGGTTTCATTGAAGATATTCTGATGGGGGCAGGGGGCCGTGATAGGCAATGCGAATCACGAAGATCTGTTCTTATCACAAGAGTAATGGGAGTGCTAGTTTAGTAGAACTTGGTTCAGGCATAAGGGGTGTCAGTTTGATACTTTTGGTTGTGGGGCTTTTCCGCATGTGGTGGTCATAAATATGAGATCTAGTCATTACTCTGTGTTCATTTGTACTATTAAAAAAGTTGAGTATTAAAAGTTGAGCTCTCAAAATTTGTGGGGTTTCCTGTCTAACAAAGTGGCTGTAAAACTGGGTTCATTTATGTTTGATTTCTGTATCATTTAATGGCTTCGTTTTGCATTGGCACTTGCAGTGTGGGGGGCCTGATACTGGACTTCATGGTAGTCCGGTTTGAAGGAATTGCAGTATTCCAGCCTGTGATAAATGGTGTGGGAGGAAACCTGGTTGCAGTTCAGGCCAGTCGCATATCCACAGCTTTGCATCGTGATGCACAGCTGGGCTCAATGGCTGATGATGATACTGTCATTTTCATCACTCCAGCAGCAGGTTTCTTCGGCAAGGGTAGGTGATGTAAGTCATTAGGCTTTTTTTTTTTTTAATTAGGTTTCATGAAAGTTGGTTGAAAACTATTGGGTCAGTGCTGTGTGACAGGTTGGTTGTGTGTGGACCGTGCCAGGTTTAGACATCTGCTGCTCAGCAAGTTCCAGTTGGGTCACTGTGGTAAAGGTAAAGCAATCCCAATATGGGCCTGGAGTGGCCCAGAGGGTTCCAGGAAGTTAAGGTTCCCAGATTTCATGACAATGGCACAGGATGGTGGTAAGGTTGTCAGCCTTATGCACTGGACGCCTTTACCCCCAGGAAATGCTCCTGGTACTCATTTCTGTTAGAGACTGAGTCGACCCCAGGGCCATAGTGCGATCTGGGTCACTGTGGTACAGAACAGAACTCGCTAATGTTGCCAAGCATTGAGCATTTTTTGAACTACTTATTTGGCTTGTCGAGACTGAAAAACGTGACAACGCTGCACTGCTCTAACTACCAAGGACAAAATTTTTGCGTTATTACTGAGTGTCAGCTGAAGCCTTCATAAGAGAGCTGCTATCCCAACCACATCTTGTGACTGGCTGTTTCATTTCTCAGTATTTTCCATGGAAAGAATTGTATCTTTTGATTTGTGGACTGTGACATGTATTAAGTACAGTGGTCATGTTGCAGGTTCCCATGCTCGAACGACCCGCGTTCTCATGTTCATGGTGGTTCCAGGTCACATCATATTCATCTACACCATCAGTTGTATGAAAGCTGGGCACACATCCTTAACAACACTGTTTGTGATGGTATACCTTGTTGCTGCTTTGTTGCAGGTACTGTATCATCTTGGTTATGTGTTGCAGGACATAAAAATTTGTACATAAATTCCCTATGCCATACAAACAAATGTAGTGACTGTGTTGCTCCATGCATTCTTAAATTTGGCACTATATAGACATGAAGGGTGAGCTGTATGCTCCAGCTGCTTTAATCCCGAGGAAGAAGCCCAATTTTGCACTGAAAAGGAGGCTTGTTTGTCCCAGAACTGGTCTGAGTGCTGTGGAGAAGAGAACAATCATTGCAAGTTGTAGGCTTCTTCCAGGGTGCCTTTAGGTTTCCATTCTTCTGGGAAGTGGTGCCATGTCATTGGGTGATTGGTGCCCAGTGTTTTTAGATAGTGTGGTTTTCTCAGCTTGAAGGGTCACAATGTTCACTGGACTTTTTGAGATATTGTGGTGGTCTCACCTTGAAGGGTCACAGTGTTTACTGGACGTTTTGACCTTTCTAGAACAGAGACGTCAAGAATGATCTCTTCACATTTCCAGGAACTGAGCCACAATTCCATGCTTCTCTTGTCTGTCTCAGTACAAGACAAACTACCATCAATCACAACATCCGTCATGTACTGATTTTATTGTTCTGCATGTTTGGCTCATGTGTGAAGCCACCATCCGTTAAGAAATACTAAAGAAAAGTTATCATGTAAAAGTAACCTTGACTATTTTACAATATTTTGTACTCATTTTATACATATTTTAAAAAGTATACGGTGAGCCAAAATTGTTAATTACAAAATGTGTTTGTAGAACAATAGCACATTAAAATTATTGCAGAAAGCTCCAGTTAAAAATTAAGGAATATTAGAATCAGTACTTTCATGTAGAATTGTCAAAGTAGGTCATTGGTGATGGTCTGAAGCTATTAAATGGTGACTGCCTGTCCAGTTGTTATACGAAAGTCTCTTATTGTTGATGTTCAAATAACTAGAGACAAATCTTGTATAGCATCAGCTTCATTGTGGTCATACAGATGTTTTTATTGCTGATTTTGTAATTCTTGTCCATATGAGGAGAAATCAAAACTTTTTCTGTCATGTCTTGTTAATCAGTGAGAGGCCTCCTGATTGGGGTTCAAACGTGTCTGGGTCTTTCCCCCACCATGCCATATTTCCTGTACACCTGGGCTGGGGAGTTTGAATGGTATAAACTTGATTCTAGTAATGAAAGGGGGTATTATGTTTAGAATTTTAGATATTTCCACATTAATATTGCCCCAGTTTGTCACTTAGCTAATGCAGCTGCGTGGTAATGTCACAGCTGCACTTTGAATGTTAACACTGCATACATTTTGCATCTTTTCAGGTGGCTGCTTTGCTGTACATTGCCTATATAATGATACACTGGATGTGGAAACACAAGATTGATCCAGACAATTCTGCAATTCCATACCTAACTTCTCTTGGAGATTTGCTAGGAATCAGCTTGCTGGCCATAGCATTTCATTTTCTTTATTTAGTTGGAGACAGAGATACAGATGTGGGAGACTAAACTACCTATATCGTTGAGTGGCCTTATTAGATGATCCATTCATTATTATGTATGGATATAAACTCAAAAAGCTTTGCCCTTTATATTCTATTGTTGTGTCAGTTATAATGAACTGAAGTTGTAGATTTAAAGTAATTTTCTTCAAATGTGAACCATTTAGGAATATTAACTTAATAAACTGGTACAAGATGGAAACTTTGCGAACCTCAGTTTAGAAGCAGAGCATGTTTGTATAAAGTTTGTAACAGGGCCCTAGTTTGTTGGAATTTTTGTCACGATTATTAAAATTTATTTATTTATTTTTTTAGTTCAAACAGTACAGGCAGTCTGGGTTATATGGTATGCACTTACATAAAGTCAGGGTTACATAGAAAATTCTTAGTAATTATTAATATTATATTAATTATTAGTAAATATATTTAAAAGAGTTCTGCCATGCACGACACAGTTATATCTCTCAGGTAACTTAGCCCACTTTTATGTGCCATCATCAGACCTACATCCTTTGTCCGTAAAGTTCTGAGACTGATTTAATATCTCGACTTAGGTAAATGTTGCGCAATTCCAGTTGTCATGTGCAAGTACCTGGACATTTTATGATTCGCCTGAGGTATTTATGTTAATTCGCTCGACCTCCGCTAGGCGGTAGGACGCGGCGGGAAACCCTGTGTCCCTTGCCAGTGGCGATTTTTGCTGTTAGAAGAATGGACGTCCGAGTTGAACAGCGAGTTAACATCAAATTCTGTGTGAAGCTGGGCAAGACAGCCACAGAGACATTGCTGATGTACCGGGGATGTGAAAGCACAGTAACATTGTGTTTAGTGAGAAATCTTGAGTCACTTAGAGCTGTGTGTGGTCTCGCATTGTCGTGCAATAGAGTCCACTGTCCAGATGCCCACAGTTCAGGACGATGACGTCGAAGTGCCTCCCGCATGCGCCTGAGTATGGAGATGTAAACTTCTTGGTTGACCATTTGCCCTTGCAGGAAAAATTCGTGATGAACAATACCCCTGGCATTGAAAAAAAAACCATTATCATCGTCTTTGTTGTCGATGGCTGCTGCCTCACTTTCTTTGGCGGTGGAATACCCATTGGCCACCATTCGGCGCTTTGCCTCTTTGTCTGAGGGTCGTACTGGAAACACCACTATTCATCCACAGCAAAGACACTGTTGACGAACGTGGCATCGTTCTGCACCTCGTGTAACAAATCAGCACAAATTGAAGCTCGCACCTCCTTTTGATCCTGAGTGAGTGCGTGCGGGACTAGCCTGGCATTGAGTTTTCATTTACCCAAGTCCTCCTGCAGAATTTGGTGGCAGGTAGACATATTGATATGCAGGGCATCAGCCAACATGCGCACTGTAACAGTACGATCTTCCCTTATAATGTCTCTGATGTGCACCACATTGTCTTCGTTCCGTGAACTCGAAGGCCGGCCTGATCTTGTGTCATCCTCCACCGACACCCTACCCAAGATGAATCGCCTGTGCCACCCAAACACTCGCGCCCAAGATAAAGCTTCATCGCTGTAGGCATCACGTAGAAGCTGCAATGTCTGTGTGGCTGTCTTGCCCAGCTTCACACAGAATTTGATGTTAAATCTCTGTTCAACTCGGACATCCATTCTTCTAACAGCAAAAATCGCCACTGGCAGGGGACACGGGGTTTCTGCTGCATCCTACCGCCTAGTGGAGGTCAAGCAAATTAACAGAAATACCTCAGGCGAGTCATAAAATGTTCAGGTACTTGCACATGACAACTGGAATTGCGCAACTTTTACCTAAGTCGAGATATTAAATCAGTCTCAGAACTTTATGGACAAAGGATGTACATACCAGAACCCGTGAAAGAAACTGGTATATAGTTCTGATGATGGCCCATAAAATGTGCGTAAACTAGTTACCTTAGAAATAAAACTGTGTTGTGCATGATGGAACTCTTTTATTTATATTTATTCATCTCAGCACAATGGGATGTGTCACCTAAAGATTAATTATTAGTACTGCTACGATTAAGTGTATGTTACTTTGTGGGTTTCATATGAAAAAAATTATAATAAACATCAATTTTAAACATGTTAACTGACACTGTGAAAACGTATACATAACCAACAAGGTGTGATAAATAAGTAGGGTGAGGTCAGTTCCATCTTACATAAATTTCAGTCTATGTAAAAGTTGCAGGAACATAACTCTTACGTAAGTTGGGCGCAGTCTGCATAGGCTTACCTAGTTTTGTATTCTATTTGTTATCCTCTGGCTTACGTCCACTGGTATCACATTGGTCTACTTGGTGGTTTTGTGACAAATCTGGAGAACGTTATAGAACAGAAATTTGTGACCCAGCAGATTCAGTGCGTAAGTCTTCCACATGTGACCATTGGAACACAGAGTGCATCAGTAAGTCTTTCTGCGGAAGTCAGAGGAGTCTGTGGTAGTTAAACAAATTGTTATTGCCATAGTCTTTCACAGTATTTTATTTTTAGGTGTTTTTGTGTTGGAGATTGTGTTTGGTTGGTTGGTTGGTTGGTTGGTTGGTTGGTTGGTTGTAAGCTTGATACACTTGCAGATGGTAGGTCCAGCAACATCATGAGCCTAAAGAAGTGTGAATTAGTTACGTGTACATATTTGAGAAATTATTCTGAATTTGATTTGAAGAAATTCCACTGTAATTTTTTAAATTAATGAAATCATTCACTTTGAAAAGTGAGATCACTTGCTAGCCTCTCACTAGAGAGACCAGGTTAGATTCCAGGTTCTTGTGGGATTTGTGGTGGATGAAGTGGCACTGGCACAGGTTTTTCTCGGAGTGCTTCAGTTTTCCTCTGTCAGTGTCATTCCACCAATCCTCCATACTTATTCATTCATTCATTCATTCATTCATTCTCTTGTAATCTTTGCAATTGACAGCTGCATTACAAAACATGCTTTGAAAAAACGGTATTTTGTGCCCCATATATTTTTTTAATGTATTTATTCCTAAATATCAGTATGTTGAAGTTTCTGTTTTATTGTGCCAGTTGCACGTAAATGTAGCAGTTATGTTGAAGTTGATTCTTTCTGTCATCCGTCTATGTACAGGATTCATTAAATTTTATGTGGATGTTTAGCAACATTTCTGATGTGGTAGATATAAGAAGGACTTATTTTACATAATTTTTTATCTTCTGTTTCTATTTCCAGAAGTTATTTCAGAATATCATTTCACAATATCATTTACCTTAAACCTGTGAAAAATTTTTTCTCTCGGGCTGTGGTAGAACTTGTAATGTGTTCTCATAATACACCCATTGTTCGAAGTTTGACAATTGCACTTACCCACATTATACTGTTGCTTAACATTGACAACCTGCACATACATATATTATGTGGTTGCTCAACACTGCACATCTATTTGCACAAATATTACATGGTTGCTTAACACTGAACATCAGCATGCACCCATATTATGTGGTTGCTCAACGTTGAACATCTGCATGCACCCATATAATGTGGTTGTTCAACACTGAACATCTGCATGTACCCATATTATGTGGTTGCACGACACTGAACATCTGCGTGCACCCATATTATGTGATTGCTTTACACTGACCATCTGCTTGCACCCACATTATGTGGTGCTCAACACTGAACATCTTCATGTACCCACATTATGTAAGGGACATGACATGAGCATCTGCTTAATACCCACATTACGTGATTTCTTAAGGTTGAGCAGCTGCACATATGCAAATTGCACCATCACTAAACACTGTGCGGCTGCACATATGCAAATTACACCATCACTAAACACTGAGCAGCTGCACATACACAAATTACACCATATCTAAACAATGAGCAGCTGCACATATGCAAATTACACCATCACTGAACACCAAGCAGCTGCACATACACAAATTACACCGTCACTAAACACCAAGCAGCTGCACATACACAAATTACACCATCACTAAACACTGTGCAGCTGCACATACACAAATTACACCATCACTAAACACTGAGCAGCTGCACATATGCAAATTACACCATCACTGAACACCAAGCAGCTGCACATACACAAATT
>Ga0123352_10019940_pt1 | contig 10685 bp, 8 predicted proteins | sample TergutLab28metaG_FD_89700 | JGI IMG/M metagenome (GOLD analysis project Ga0123352, IMG submission 89700) | Labiotermes labralis P1 segment gut microbial communities from Petit-Saut dam, French Guiana - Lab288 P1 | ecosystem: Host-associated > Arthropoda: Insects > Digestive system > Gut ... | reverse complement strand
ATTTTTTTTTAATTTTTTTATAGCTTTTAGTCAAACCCCGAAAATGGTGCACTGTATACCCGAAGAAACCGCCAAGGGGTTGTTGGGGTTTTCTCCCCCCCCCCCCCCCCCGCTCTTCCTCAGCCGCTTTAAAGAACGTACCCTGATTTTCATTACACATATATCGTCAGTTTCGTCGCCAAGCGGTATGTTCACGACACTGAAGCGAAATATTGGCGGGTGCTGATTTAGAGATAATCGCGATGTAATAGCAGTTGTGACACGATAGCTGGTAACACGGGGCACGGGCTTGTATCAGCCGGAAATAAACACAAAATCTCTTATCATGGCATGATAAATGCCTGAGCTATGGCGGAAACTGTGTGTTAAAATTGTAGGATAGCGGTATAATTAGATTTGAACTGTTCGTTATTTTTTTTTTATTTTTGTTTATTGTAACCAACAAATGCAAAATTAATATCACGAAAGTGTATTTCACAACAGTGTTTATTTATATAATCTACATTCCTACATGTTCCGACATTTCCACGTCATCATCAGGGAGTTCCACATCTGCGCCTTGCGAAGCTACATGAACTCTTAAATTGCAGCTGTTAAAATTGTATTGTCATAAAATTATTCAAATATTATTTAATCGCGTTTACAATAAAATTGTGTACACACGATAGAATATTTTAATAATTTTACGAAATTGTAATTTTAACAGCTGCAATTTAAGAATTTGTGTAACTTAGCAAGGCGTGGACGTGGAACTCCCTGATGATGACGTGGAATTGTTGAAACATGTAGGAGTATATATTAGATAAAGAGACACTGTTTGTAATACATACTTTTGTGATATTAATTCTGCATTTGTTGGTTATAAAAACGAAGTTAGATCAGTCACATTACAGGCCCGAGGTGCCCAGAGGGTTCCAGGAAGTTAAGTTCCCAGATTATGTGACAATGGCCCAGGATGGTGGTAAGGTTGTCGGCCTTACGCACCGGCCTTTTTTACCCCCAGGAAACACTCCTGGTACTCATTTCTGTTAGAGGCTGAGTCGACCCCAGGGCCATAGTGCGATCGGAAGGATTTTGTCAATGAAAAACTCCAATGACACCATCTGGAATCAAACCAGCGACCTTCCGATTTGTAGCACAACGAATTTGTTGGTTATAATAAAAGATGCGCGGTACATGTATTAAAATAATTGAGCTGTTCGTATTAGAGCTGAAAACAATAAACCTATACCCTTGTCGGAACTTACTTTTTGACCGACTCTTGTAATTCCCGTTTGTTGAAAGAGACGTCTTACGAATGGTGGCTGGGTGTGTAATTGTGAAGACAGCACAGTTATGTTCTGCGAGTCACGATTTTGAAGGATCTTCTACTTGCGGTTGCTGCCGTGCTCGCTGAGTAAGGCGCAGTCCCGTTATTCCTGTTTTAAACTACGCGCAGGATAAATACTGTTTGGAATGCATACTCATTAGCTACTGGTACAGAGTTCATACTTCGCGGTGATTAGCATGTGAGGAAGACTGTTATCTAAAGTACTTCGATTAAGTTGTAAGAACTAGAAATAAATTGTATAGATTTGGCCAATGCCAATCCCTGTGGCTGTGCGTTCGCCAGATTGCCGGGATCGCTGGTTTGAATCCCGCTGAGGCCTGGATTTTTTTCTCTTGTGTTTAATGTGTGTTGTGTAGGTATTAGCCACTGCCATGAGCTATTAACTCGTTCAGAGGAGTCCTATCGGATGTGTGTGTGTGTGTGTGTGTCTAATCCTGAAACCTCAGCAGTGATGCGGCCTAGGCCTGATTGGGACTGTTGCACTAAGAAAAAAAGAAATTATTTGGCCAATAAGTTTTCACAGTACGAGTGCCGTGTAGGTGCTGAGCATGTGTGTTTGCAATATCCTTCATATCTAGTGTGATCAGTGTGAGCGATATTTGAGGTTCTCACAGTGCTGTTGATGAAGCTTCAAGCCTTGTACGATGTTACGCCGTGTGGACTGGTACGTCTTTACCGAAGTTTCTGAGGACCGTGATGGTGCGGGCTCCCATCTTAAATGGTGCAACTCACGGTTTCAAAATCCAATGTAACTGCCCCGTTATTATTACCTGGACAGAATAGATACTCTGTCGTTTTTTTCAGGTTCCTTCCTTTTGCCTCCTTGTTCCTTAGATTGTATTTCATGCTCCTTCCCTTTACCGCCTTGCGCTCTTAGATACAAACTGGATTGCAGATGTTCCATTCCAGTAACCAGTCCCATATAATAAGCCGAAAATGAAACATTTTCTGATCTTCGACCCACTAACAGAAATGAACAGCTTATCACTAAACTGAACAAGGACAGCCACAGAACTACGCCCAATTCCAGCCGGAATCTGTGTTCATCAACCCACGGAAACTCTATAGTTGATATAGTTTAACATCCTAGAGAAGTATGAAGTCACACCCATGTACTTCCGCTGCAAATAACGGCATGTCGGTGTAGGAGTTATTTATTGGCTCCTCCAAGAACACTTTGTCAGTGGTATAGTGTGTTGAGCGTTGAGTGACGGGGTGACAGTAAGTGGGAAGGGATTCATGATGTGGTGTTCTGGGTGATGAGACAGTGTAGTATAGTGACGCGGTGTCATGACCCAGAATTGTATGAATTTTCAACCTGTATAATTTGGAAAGGATGTTGAAAATGAGCGGACGTCGGCTGTAGTGTAGTACGAGAACTCTGACCGTTGAAGTTTCAACTAGAGATTATTAAAAACAAACCGACGGAAGTCCATAACCTCCATAAGAGAGACTCCATTTACACTAAACGACAGAACTAAATTTTATTCAGGTACAATTCTGCCTATTGTAACAATGATGCGCGCCCTGATAATTAACAAACACCGACTGTTTATTAACTACTGTGTCGACGTAAATACCATACATTCTTTTTTCCCCCAATAAAATCGCATGTACATCGTTCTAAATAGCACATGATCCGTCGTCATTTGTCCGACCCGTGGCAGTTCGTCTTCCAGTATCCTAACGACGGTCCGTCTTGACCTGGTTTGCTAAACTTAAATTTCAGCGAATCATTGCATGGGATAAAAACCAAGTGATCCGACCCCGAATTCTTACCAAATTTTAGTTATATTTGGAATGACACGTCTCGTAATTCAAAACTATAACCAGAATTTCAAGTTCCCATCTTTATTTTCTGCAAATTCCAGTGGCCTCGCGGTCTAAGGTGTGGGTCTGCGGCGTCTCGCTTGCTGGGATTGCGGTTTCGAATCCCACCGGTGGCATGGATGTCTGTCTGTTGTGAGTGTTGTATGTTGTCGTGTAGGGGTCTCTACGACGGGCCGATTACTTGTCCAGAGGAATCCTATCGAGTGTGGTGTGCCTTAGTGTGATATCGAAACCTCTACAGTGAGGAGGCCGAGGTGTACTAGGGCTGTCGAGCCGTTAAAAAATCTTTATTTTCTGATGAGTTGCGGTTGCCACAGACGGACGCACACGCACGCACGCACGCACACACCGTCATTTATTATATAGAAGCACCTCCGAATTAGGACTGTGTAATATTACGAAGAACTTCAGAATAGTCTGTTAATGTGCAAAGTTTCGAACCTGAGACTTCCTGAATACGAAGGTTGAAAGAAACGCCGTTATCTGTCTCTTTACCTCCCGGTAACAATATCTGATGTTGGTAAGGATTTTCAAGTAAGTCGTTTATTTTTCCTAACAAACTCAGGTCTTCTACATGCTATAATTCTCAAACCTCTCCCGAGAACAACATATGTAAGATAAAGTATATCGCCCAACTTTCGATTAACGCAACGGGATCCACGCTGAATTGTTATTAGTAATTCAACTGATGAACAGCTCTCTTTGTCAGTGTTTCTGAACCTTGTTTTGATGAACCTTTTAGTCTGAGTGAAACTTTACGCCTACCCCGCTTTACAGAGTAAAATTTCGCGTGTCTGACGGTTTGTCAGTTTTGGCTGTATTATCGCGAACTGGTCTTCGAAACATTTTGAGGACACACCGTACATTGGACAACCGTACGGACGAATAAGTTCTCTGTGTTCAGCATCATCTATCATCATTTCACCATTTTACAATTTAATAAAAGCCTTCATGAAGTAATAACGTATATGTATTTACTTGTAAATGTTGTAAGACACAGGCCTACGAGGGAGAAACTGAAATGCAGTCTGTTGTTACGTATCCAGGATAAAATAAAAAATGTGGCCTACCCTCAGTCCTTACTTTTCGCTGGTTCATACTTGGCGGTTTCGCAAATTTGCGAGTTCGCCCCAAGAATAATATACAGTCGAACTCTTTTGTAACGTTGAAAGGGACAGAACACTTTGTGTCTATAAACTAGTGTCGCTGTAGTGAGGTGTATTGTAAAAGTGAGGGAAAAGTATTTCAAGTAAAGTACCGGCCTGTAGAAATGTTACTTGAACATTTACCTTATGATTTACATATTATAAGAAATTAAACTACAATTAGAATTAGGAGGAATGAAGTTTCCTGTTCTATATTTGTAAATTTCCATACAGACTTACGCTGAAAAATGTATAACTTAAAATTAAAATTGAGAACGAACAAAAATTATCATGAGAAGAGGACCGTTCACTGGTACAATGTCACTTTGTGTAGCTAAAACCACTTAAGCATCGCCTCATCAGCGTCACTTCGTTCAGGCTTTCGAAGTTTCTTTATTCTCTATCCTTTCTGTTCAAACGCACTAATAATTTTGGTTCTGTTTTTCCAGATCGCTTGGATCGTAGAATTTACAAGACCAAATTCCCTGACACACACCAGTTCCCCCCCCTCCCCCCAATTTTCTATTTCTTGCATCACCTTTACTTTTCCGTCGACGCTCAAAACCTTACTTCTGTTCATCACTGAGCTATGTTGTCACTACCAGTCTACCTATTTACTGAAGGAGTAGAAGAATAATGGCAACTTTACGAACCTATTGACTTACCGTTGGGATCTTCGCTTTTCTGGGATGTTACGCAGTGTAGATTGGTAGTTATTTACCGATGTTTCGGGGCAACATATCGGTCGCATCTTCAAGGGTCAAACAGTCCAAGAAAGGTCGGTAACATAACTGCAAATCCACGCATCGTAACATCCCAGAAGAGCGAAGATCTCATTCGAAACGCGGAGGAATCCTGACATCATGAATTACCGTTTGCTATTGCCATATTCCAGCCCTGGAATTTATGTAGCTACCTGAAAAAGTAGTGGGCTCCTTTCTCAAGGACGAGGAGGGGGTTAAATTCTCAAAATAGCCTACTTCTTGGAAAATTATATTGGAACGGATGACTGGCAGACTAGATGATCTGTGACTGGCAGAGACGTTAATGTGCGAGGTATAGGCTCTTACGTATGTCGCACTAAGCAAGGCAGGAAAATACCAGCGCCTTATGGGGAATTAGTTGGTACTACAGAATGTCTTTTCTAGCCGAGGTGTCACACAAACTGAGGTCGATATAACAGAGTTCAGATGTATATTACTCTGACATTTGAGTAGACATGAACATCAAAATTGTTGGGCAATTCGAACAGGTCTTCGAACATACCTCATGATGTTCAAGGAGCGGAGAGGAAAAAGTAGCGGCTCCCCATCGCAATGTTTTGTCAGTAGAAGAGAAACACTGGAAGATTCTAAAAATATCGTGGGAGGCGGAAATTATTCGCGTATTTTCGCTTTTGGCGGGAGTCTTGGAAACTGATCCCCCCTCCCCCCGGTGAAGAGTGACGAATGAGTGTATTTGTATTAATTTCTCATGGATCACCTACTTCTGTGACAAGTGGCATACTGTTTTGTATATGCAGTCTCGTTTGTCAGGACTTTTATTTTGCTTTTGCACGCTTATGTATGGAAGCCTTTCTCATGTGTTTCCCCACGAAAGTGAGAGTGGTGCATCATGAGACTGAGTCTGTGTTTTTTTTAGGGTTAACTTTTTCCTCACTTACGGTTAGACTAGAGATTATGTTTTGTTGCTATTGTATCCACGGATAACATCTTTTTGTGGGAAGTGGGCCATGTACCTAGAATGAAACAAGAGAAATTAGAAGGGAACAATGGAATTTCGTTCTTTGTTAGGTGCATTCGCAAAATTGCGAGAAGCGACTAAGCTTCGTCATGTTTGGTCGTCCGTCTGTCCGCATGGAACAACTCGGTTCCCACTGGAAGGATTTGCATTAAATTTTATATTTGAGTATTTTTGGAAAAGCTGTCGAGAAGATTGAAGGTTCATTAAAATCGGACAAGAATAACGAGTACTTTATTTGAAGACCGATATACATTTTTGATCATATCTAGCTCAGTTCTTAGAATGAGAGATGTTTTAAGACAAAAGTTGTGGAGGAAATCAAAACACACGTTTATGTTCAATAATTGTTTTTCGAAAGTCGTGCAGTTCATGCGATAATGTGGAAAGAATATTGTAGAGCTGGGCTTTCCACAGGTAACAATGGCGCATGCGCATTGCGTGCTGGATACGGATGGCTGCAATTACATGGTCAGGTTTAATGGTTATTGCTCTTCCACTGCAACAGTGGTTTCACGAACGCGCCCCAGTGTTACATTATAAGTACATTGCCTGTCTTGTTAATGTTTCATTATGTCTGTCTCAGTAATTCGACAGTTTTTTGTTACAGCCGCCAAATGATCGTTTTGTATAGCATATGTTACTTCTCCTTGTCATTGTTCCATCCAGTGATGCCATTCTGGGGAATAAGTCAACAGATCTTGCGGATTTCAATCTGCTTTGCGACGAAAAGACATATTTCCCATTAGCAACGTTTCTGGTGTTTTTTATAATCAGACTACGGACAAACCTTAGATATCTCACTGCTAAAGTGTCACGTGCATGTAAGTTAATGAAGTTATTTTACGTTGTGTTCTGTCCGGTTAGAGATGGTCATAAACTTTACTTTGGGCTTGTCATGAACTGAACAGTGAAGTCCTGTTTAAAAAATAAAAATTATATTCAGTGTAATGGTGCTACGTACGAGAAAATAAGAATGTGATTTATGTAATTCTGACTGCTGTCAGGAACCCCGAAACTATATGTGATATGATGGGGAAAAGTGTAGCTTATAGACACCAGTATAAATTAAAGTTCAGCTATCCCCCCCTCTCCCCTCTGAAAAATAGAGACTCTGTTGCATGTATTAAGCGAATTTTCAATCGAGAATTTGGCAACACTTGTTCCAATCACCATTATATAAATGCGATTTACATGGCTCCTGATGTTTGTGAACTTAAAAATAAGAAAGTTAAGCCACTGGTTTTTGTATATATTTTTTTAAGGTTGAAGTTCGCGCTGTGACGCGTAAAACTAGGCAGCTATAGAGTACCGTCGATTGCAACGACTGGCGGTCCTCTTCATCTGTTTTATTGTCTTTATACGTACATTTCCTGAAAGGATGTTTGAAATATACATCATTTTAAAGTTCGGGCATTTACTTTCAGTGTTAAATCCATTATTCTTCCTCGGATTTGGACCTTTCAGGTGTGAAATTTGTTTCATTTCTATGGGGTTCAAATATCGGTCCATTCTTGCTGGTTTTCCTTGGACTGTGCACGCCTGGATCCTGATATTAAGTGCATGACTGCGTAGAGTATACATCGCACCGACTGAGTTAAAACAGGTCTTTCTTTGAAAAACTGGACAAAGAGGCACTGAGACAGGTTTTTCTTCGAGTACTTCGGTTTTACCTTGTTGGCATCACCAGTTCTCTATATATGACATTCATCTACGTATTATTGACGCTGTGCGCTTTGCAATCTTGGCATTCGACAGCGTCGTTAAATGACACCAAAATTCATTGCAAGACTTGAATTTCTGAGAGCGGTTTTGCGGAAGATTCAAAACTTCTGGGGTGTTACACCGTCTTGATTGGTACGTAGTTAACCGAAGTTTCGACGTATTGTACTGCCCTCATCGACAAGGTCAAGCAGTCCAAGAAGATGAAGTTATTGCATTCCTGCGAAAAGTCTGTAACTATGTACAGATCGACGCGGCGTAACGTCGCACAAGACTTGAATCTTTGTTTCTTTGTTAATTTTTCACTTTGTTGTTCTGTCGGAGTTAAATTACGCTGTTCGATTTTGTGGAAATGGAAGACCAGACAGTAATTTAAGATTCTTGCTGCCGACCTTCATAAGCGAGATTTTGTCCTTTATTTGGGATTTCAGTTTGGAATTCCAGCCAGATTTATTTTCAATTTGGTTACTGTTAGAAGCATTGCAGAATGGAATGTTAAAGACAAAAGAAATTGTAATTTTGTAAGTCATGTAGCCTCAGGTTCTTAATAGAAACGGTTACCTTGGAGCGAGACGGCTTTTTAAAACTTAGGCTGGTAGTAATTTTATATGTAATTGATGTAATTGAAGAGAGACATAATTTAAGCAACACCACGCCTATAGACTTTGTGTGTGTGTGTGTGTGTGTGCGTGCGTACATAATGCACTCCTGCTATGATGTACATACATTTTCCACACAATGAAGACGCCGTTTCTGCCCGCTAGCATGTTTCATCTCAGAAACTAAACGAATTATGATGACGATGGCAAGTAGTCTGAAAACTACGGATTCGGCCAGTGACACATGTTCATTCCGACCCGCTCCGTTGTTTAGGTTTTAATAACATGACGTTTTATTAATCTTCAAGAGGGTGGATGTGGGGGGGGGGGGGCATGTACTGGATTCATCTGGCTCGGGATAGGGACAAGCTGTAGTGAATGCAGTAATGAACTTTCTGGTTCCTTGTAGGTCGTACACAAAGGGTCATTTTAGGAGGGCAACTATCCAAGGAAGTCAAAGTAACCTTGGATGTGCCGCAAAGTAGCGTTTTCGGTCCACTACTGTTTCTAGTGTAAGCAAATGATATTTTGAGGAACATCGACTCTGGTATTATACTCTTCGCTGACAACTGTATAACATATAGGAAAATCAAAAAACGACACGGAAAAGTTGCAAAAGGATCTGGACACCTTGGGGGAGTGGGCGGTAGAAGATGGGATGAAAATAAATCCCTGTAAAAGTAAGGCAGTAAGATTTACGACAGCTCGGGTTAAAAATCCACTGGGTTATTTCCTCGGTGACCAAAAAGTTCCGGAAGCGAGCAGATGTAAATACTTGGGAATAATCTTACGAAGCGATTTAAACTGGGTGGACCATGTAAATTGCTTAGTGCAGAAAGCCTGGAGGGTACTTCACTTTGTAATGCATGATCTCAAAAAAGGAAATAGGAACACAAAAAGTTTAGCCGACACATCATTGGTACGTCCTGTTCTTCAATATGGGGTTGCATGCTGGGATCCAAGCAGAGGTCAGATAAATGCGTTAGACCGAGCACAGAAGAAAGCTGCTCAATTTTCTAATCATACAAAGGATTTTGACTGGGAAACCTTGGCTCAGCGTATGACGATAGCACGCTTATGCGCACTTTTTAAAGCGTACTGTGGTGAACGTGCTTGGAAAGCTATACGCGACAGGTTGCGAAGGCCATACTATTTGAGTACGGTTTATCATGTTCGGAAAATTAGGGACAAGAAGCAAAGAACGGATATCGGGAAGTATTCTTTGCAAATACGACCATTAAAAACTGGAACCAACTACCTGCAGAAGCGTTAGGAACTTTCCCTTTAAACCCAAAATTTTTAGAAAGAAAGTTAGGAGAGAAATTATAAACGGGGAGGAATAGAAGTTTGGTGAAAATCGTCCAAAAGTGCAGTGAAGTGAAGTGAGGTGAAGTGTAGTGATGTGAGGTGAAATGGAGCGGTAGGAAGTTTAAATGGGGTTAAGCCAAATGAGAGGGTAGTGAAGTGTAGTTGAGGGAAGTTTAAATGGGAAGAAGTGAAGTGTCGACAAGTGAAGTGAAGTAAAGTGAAGGTCTTAGTAACAGGGTGTCCATCATTATTAGAAGATATATAGATCATATGAAGTTCGCTGCTTGTATGGCTGTTTCGTTTATCACATTCTTTCATATTATTTTGGTTCTCTTTTGTATCATTGTATGTATGGTTGTATGTTTTGTATGCTTCTGTTTAATTTTGTAAATTATGTATTCTTATTATGTGTTCTTATTGTTATGTTTATGTATTATTATTATGATGTTCCGTTTTGGGCATCTCATTGTGTTCTGTGTATTGTTTGTATGTAAATGTGTACTGTACTACTGCCAACGGGTGTCACCCCAATTGCAGTTAACAAATATATATCATATCATATTCATAAAATGCGGAGAATTTCCTGGCTAGCTGCGAACATGTTGGTTTTTCACATAGGTGTTCGTTTATTAATCTTTACTTTCCTCTGTAAGTAGTGTGTTATACTTCCTGCTGTTTGTGTATTGGAGAATGATACGAGATTGGTTTAATTTTCATAAGGAGCTAGGATTTATCTCGTCGGCATATCGACCTATGGCGTTCAGTTTGCATACATTTTTATGAACCTTCGGGTATCGTTATAAGAGGGGGAATTTCATGACCGTCTGGGCAGCTGTTGGCATCTCAAAGAGACTTTGCCGCAACCAGCTATTAATTTCTAGATTTTTGTTTGGAACTCCCCCCCCCCCCCCCCCCGAGTGTTTTGTTTTTAAAAAAATTAAAAAAAAGAGACATACCCCAATTTTTATATTTGAAAAAAAAAAAAAAAAAAAAAAATAATTAAAAATACAT
>Ga0123352_10019938_pt1 | contig 10686 bp, 15 predicted proteins | sample TergutLab28metaG_FD_89700 | JGI IMG/M metagenome (GOLD analysis project Ga0123352, IMG submission 89700) | Labiotermes labralis P1 segment gut microbial communities from Petit-Saut dam, French Guiana - Lab288 P1 | ecosystem: Host-associated > Arthropoda: Insects > Digestive system > Gut ... | reverse complement strand
GCCGCATTACCAATGGAGGTCACATTGAACCATAACTATCCGAGGTAAAACTCGGTGTGTTTTGCTACATTTTGACAGTTCAAAACGTTGTGTATGTCCTCTGTATAAATTTCTATACGCTTTAAAATTTGTAAAGCTGCTTTTGAAACATCCTGTATATGCAGTTCATAAAGAGTTAGATGTAATAAGAAGAGACGGATTGTTTTAGTTAAGTTAAAGAGAGTTTAATTCTACATTTACGACATTAACGTACATGATTTATCGGACGTCTGCCCTGAAATAAAAACAAGAAAACTTCTCTCTCGCTCGGAAAGTTGTGAATATTGCACGATCCGAGCAGCGGTTTGTCGAAGCGTGCTGAATTTTGTGAAGCGTCATGTCGACCATCTGCATTTCAACTCTACGAACTTCGGCCTGTGCAAATGACTACGAACAGACAATTATTATTTCTCCTTGGTCTTACGGTTAATTTATCTCTTGTGTGTCAGAGTTCAACTCGTAGAAATATCACGACGAAATAATCGCTTGCAAATCTGAGTTTCTCTTAAGAAAAGAAAATCATATGTTGGTACCATTGCAATTTACTTAGTATGAAGTGGGTTTGTTCCTTTGCACGCCACCTGGGCAGATGAAAGGGTGGAAATATAGCTCCACCCATTCTTGATCTCCGCGTTAGTTGGAGTTTTGTGGTCACCTTCACTTTACCCGCCAAGGACAGAACCTCCGGCACCCACTGAACAGGAGGTTGAGTGAGTTCCACAGCCAGTTTAGGTACTCTGAAGGAGAGAAGTTTCTTTTTCCCCTTCCGAAAATAGAAACACCTTTTCATGGTAACCCAGTCCATAGGCGCTTTACTGCACGGACTGCGCGAAAGTAAAATAGAAGAAATTTTCTCTTGAATGCAGATAGATAAGAAGTAAGAGGGGTGCTGATAAGCCCTTAGTTCGACCAGGCAGGAAACAAGCTACAGCGACCAAACTCGGGATTTATTCAACATACTCCTCACGAAGCTCAACTCACTTCTTATCGTTGCTCTAACTTTTGAAAGCCACTTTAAAAAAAATCAGAAGTTTGTCCGTCCAACCAGGTCTCCGCGGCAGCAATGACCTCCGGGTCGGACGAAAAATGGCGACCTTTCAATTGTTTTTCAAGCCAGGGAACAGGTTGTAGTCCGAGAGGGCCAGATCCGGAGAATAGGGTGGGTGATCAAGACACTGGAAGCCCAGGCAGGTCGTTTTCTTCTGGGTTGCAAGAGCCCGGTGGTGAACCGGGGCATTGTCTTGCGGTGTTTTTCCTTCAAAATGTCCTTCAATTGCACCCGCAGAGATGATACTCCCCGTTGATAGTTTGGTCATTTGGAAGATAATCAATGAGGAGTATGCCGTCTTGATCCCAAAAAATCGAGAAGAGAACTTTTCCAGCGGATTTTTGCACTTGGAACTATTTGGGGCGGTGTGAGCCGCTATGCCGCCACTCCATTGATTATTGCCTTGTCTCCGGGTCATAGTGATATAACCAGGTTTCTTCTATGGTCACCAATCACTACAGGAAATCATCTGGATCATGTCGAAAAAATTCCAACATTTGCTCAGACGACTGGCACCGTTGACGTTTTTGATCCGCGTTCAGGCATTTCGGGACCCACTTCGCGGAGAGCTTCCGCATGTCCAAATATTCATGATTGATGGACCCAACCCGCTCACGTGAGATGCCCAGTTGCCCAGCTATTGATTTAGCCGAAATCCGGCGGTCTTCCAAGATCAGCTCGTGAATTTGATCAATAATCTCCGGGGTGGTCACTGTTTTGGGTCGTCCAGGACAAGGCGCATCACAGGTGGAAAAATCACCACGTTTAAAATGGGCCACCCAGTTTTTGACGGTGGCATACGATGGTGTATTTTCCCCTAATGTTTCTTTCAGAATGGCGTGAATTTCCTTCGGCGACTTGCCTTGCAGGAAAAAAAAACCTTGATGACAGCTCGCGGCTGGATGTTGTTGAAGTAGCGCGCGTCGCCTGACATGCTTCCTTTCATCCTCTGTAACAAAGAAAGACTTGCAATTTGGCACATGAACAGACCCCTCTTTCCAAAGACACTATCGGTTCCATCCTACGACATGGGAAAGTAGGTCGGGCTAAGGACTTATCAGCACCCTCCGTACATTGAATAGGCAGACTTTTCCCTCTTTGTTGGCGCCACTGCCTTTTTATACTGTGTTTTATTAACTCTTTCCAGCTCAATAATATTTATAGATACCAGCAGCTTAATCGAGAAGAACTAGATGGGTGGGGCATTTAGCGCATATGGGGGAGAAGAGAGGCGTATACAGGGTTTTGGTGAGAAAGCCTGAGGTAGAGACACCACTTGGGAGACCTAGGCATAGATGGGAGGATAATATTAAGTTGGCTCTTCAGGAAGTGGGATGTGGAGGTATGGACTGAATCGAGCTGGCTCAGAATAGGGACAGGTGGCGAGCACTTGTGAATGCGGTAATGAACCTTCGGATTTCATAAAACGCGGAGAATTTCTTGATTAAGTGAAAACTGGTTAGCTTGTCAAGAAGGACCCTGCTCCATGGAGTAAGTAAGTAAGTAAGTTACCATCAGCTTTAATGCATGGTTTAGTGGGCCCAGTATTTTCATATGATTTTCAGAGGAAATAGCCACCATTTCCCGAACTGTCATTAACTGGTCCGTCTGTGTAAATGAAACCCATATGTCTGTTGTGAGACACGGACTAACATTTTTAGAGTATTACAGTATTCTGTAGACATTTTTTGCTGCGAGGGAGTACGAAGAACGCGAACGTACGAACGTGGTGTAAAATATTTCCATCTTTGAAATGATTTTCCAATTTTTCATAACCTTTTGGGGCTAATTTGTGTATTTTTGTCTTTCATTTCCGTAACGTCATGAGCGCTTGTTGATAGAATTAGTTGTGTGAGTTATTGATGTTCAATGTCGATTTGTGTCGTTCTTATGCTGTTTCACAAACATACTTACTTACAAACGAAGTAAAGAATGTACCTGAAATGATTGATTTAGGGTATCATGTCGTATGATATTAAGCATTGCTTTTATGTACATAAGACATATTCGGTACTCAGTCCTTGAAAACAGGTAAATTAAAAAATTTCCCTGTCTTCTTATTAAAAATAAATTTGAAATTTTCCCTTGTCTTCGTATTAAAAATAAATTTGAAATTTTCCCATGTCTTCGTATTAAAAATAAATTTGAAAATTTCCCTTGTCTTCGTATTGAAAATAAATTTGAAAATTTCCCTCGTCTTCGTATTGAAAATAAATTTGAAATTTTCCCTTGTCTTCATATTAAAATAAATTTAAAATTTTTTATTCGTCTTCGTATTAAAAATAAATTTGAAATGTTCCCTTGTCTTCATATTAAAATAAATTTAAAATTTTCCTTCGTCTTCGTATTAAAAATAAATGTGAACTGTTCCCTTGTCTTCGTATTAAAAATAAATTTGAAAATTTCCCTTGTCTTGGTATTAAGAATTAAAAAAGGAAACTTTATTTTATACACCCCGTTGTGAATTCTTCCAGTGAAACACAATAACACACACCGTCATCCACAACTGAAATCTTTATAGTTAATAGTCACTTGGTACAACATTTTTCGGCCTTAATAACGATCGTCTTCAGGTACTACAATTTAAAAACACCTTGAGGAACATACTCTTATACAACATCAGATCGAGAATGAAATTAGTTCTCATTCTTAACAAACTACATTCGAAACGAAATGCCCAAAACGACTCATGTTGTGAAGCAGCAAAAAATATTAGCATATAAAATATTTTGCTAAAAAATATATTGCTGAAGAATATATTCAGTACTCGTGCCTATAAGCTTCTTACTATAAAATATTTTTAAAATCCATAAATTTTGATTATACATTTTTCAAATTTTATAAAATGCAAAGATATTTCAAAGTATGCGGTTTATAGGCAAGGGTACTGGCCATATGGTTTAGTGGTATATTTTTAGCGCAATATTTTGTACAATTCTCGGCTTCTTTACAACAAGAATCGTTTTGGAAACTCAACATTTTAATCTGAATGTTGTTTGTAAAGAACGATCTCTCACTTTATTCTTGACCTGATGCTTGTTCACTGTTGTTTTTCCCCAAAGAGTTTTATGGCCAGAGACAGAGTAGGGGACAAATATTGTTTGCGAAACGTATTTTAAAATTTTAACAATTCTCCGGTATAGGCCAGGTGTTTAATTCATTATCCTCAAAAAGCAATTACACTTGCATTCTCTGGACCGGACAACCTTTTGAATAAAGTCATACTTTTATTGATAATGGTTTTCTTTTATACAAGTATGAAATGTACTGCAATATTCTAATGTTCTAATTCCAGAATAATGCATAATTGTGCCTTCGGACATACGAGTACTAGTGCATTTGAATATTGTAATTTGCGATTATTAATCTTATATTCAGAAAATATCTTTCGTTGTCACATGTACATGTTTGTTTATAATAGAGAGATTACCCTCTCGCGAAATGATTATTTGTTCAAGTTCCCATTGTACTCGCTAGGTGTACGCGTAACCTGTCGATGTTGACACACATGAGTGGAGATTGAACTTTCCTGATAGATTTGATATTCAATCAGGTTTTTAAAATGACTTTTAAATAAAATGTCAATGAATAAACAAACTTAATAAATAATGGATTCTTTTCGAATTATTTTATATGAGTAAATATACCCGTTAAAGAGGATCTGCCTGTTACGTAGAATCTGTATCTCCTTGATATTGCATCCTGGTCTTTGAAATGCATCTGAAGTTCCAGCCTTCTTGTATGCACGTTGTATCTTACTATCCTGGATAATTTCGCTGGCAAGTTTGAACAATGAATTGTCATCTGAAAGATGTCTATCCTTGTAATTGGTCATTATTTCTGTAGGCTGTGCAGTTGGTGAAACGGAATATGTTAGCATTTTGGGGGGAAAGCATAAAAGGAAATCTTGTTTTTAATTTTACAACTGTTACTTTCTTTACTAAGGAGACCGCGGTAGCACAGTGGTTAATGTGCTGTTGCTACAAATCGGTAGATCGCTGGTTCGATCCCAGATGGTGTCAGTGGATTTTTCATTGACATAAAATCCTTCCGATCGCACTATGGCCCTGGGGTCGACTCAGCCTCTAACAGAAATTAGTACCAGGAGCATTTTCTGGGGGTAAAGGCGACCGGTGTGTAAGGCTGACAACCTACCACCATCGTGTGCCGTTGTCAAGAAATATGGGAACCTTAACTTCCAGCAACCCTCTGGGCCACTTCAGGCCTGTAACGGGACTGCTTTAGCTTTACATTTTACTTTCTTTATTAATCTTTTCTCTGTCCCTTTAACTTTATTGCCATCATACTGAGTCCCAAAAAGAAGTTCACGCTTCTTGTATGCGATGTCTTGTATGGAATCCGCTGTCGGCGACGTTTATCTTAACGATAATGTCCTGTGAAAACGGATGAAGATGGCATCCAGTTACATGCTTGTATAATCACAGTGAATAAGTTCTAGGTTGCCGTTAAAACAGTCTGAATCCGTGATTTAGTTAGTAATGCAAGATTTGAGGTATGAAAACTGCTGTTATTTGTGTGACACCGTGAGTTTGGTAGCCATTTACCGGCATTTCCTGTGAACCTACGCCTGAATCTTCATGTTTGCACCCTGCATCAATGACAATTAAAAAATTATTATCCAACAAATGCATATTATATAATATGTAGATACAATTAGAATTATAAAATATTTAAAAGTGCTGCAACATGTTTCGGATCACAGAGGATCCATCATCAGGGAGCCTTGTACATTGCTTGGCTAAAAATTACAAAAATGGTTCTATCGTGTCCGTTGACCATGGACATGGTCAATGTTATGGCAGCATATTCTGACCCGTTGTGCGTGTGTGTAGTTCACTGTATATGAAGGCACCGAGTGCACATCGGGCCGGAATATGCTGCCATAACACTGACCTTGTCCATGTAAACGAACACGATAGAATCATTCTTGTAATTTTTAGCCAAGCACTGTACAAGTCTCCCTGATGATGGATCCTCTGTGATCCGAAACATGTTGCAGCACTTTTAAATATTTTATAATTTTAATTGTATCTACGAATTATATACGGTGCATTAGTTGGACAATAAAGTGTTTAACTACTGCCTGAATGTTCAAAAGAGAAGAGTCGAACTTCGCATAGGAACAGACTTGCGATATTTGCAGCTGGCACGTTTGTGACTGTGACGGTTTCTGCCCTGATGATTGGCGCAATATTTTTATCCGAAATGTCGGTAAATACCGTGCCTGCTATTGCTAGTACACGACATTGCATCCCAGAAAATGGTGACGATAAAGATGACATTGTTCCTGTGCACCCCATTAATGCGTATGGCGGAGTGCAGGTATAGCTCCCTTAGTTGTTATTCTCGGTACCAGATGGGATTTATGGTCAGCCTCAAGCTCCGTCCGCTTTGCACCCGGGGTAAGATACACTGGTTGCCATTGAATAGGAGTCTAGGATGGCCCCAGGGCCGGTCTCGATGTTTTAGAGGAAAGAAGACTGTCTTGTTGCTACTGGGAATCGAACCGCTATTTTCCTATTTACTTTGTAAAGTAATTATCTGATTCTTTTTGTTTTGAGTACGTGTGTGAACAAGTTCTGATCAGCATAGCGTGAGAGATGCTCAGGAACAACAGCATGCAAAATTAACGTTGCGAATTTCTGGGTTTTCGCAGCGGTGTGGCTGAGAGGTTGTGCAAATTTCTGGGACATGACGCCATGTCACTGGGTGTTTGGGTCCAAACGTTTCGAGACGACGTAATGGCCTTATTTGCTAGGGCTGAAACATCCTAGAAGAAGCTTCTTAAGAGACATTTTGATCACCACAGTGCCTTGAAACATCGGGAACTAGTTGCCCATTGACGCGGGTTCCATCCCAGAAAAACTGGTACGTCAAAATTTACTGTGCATATATAATGTTGGTAAGAATTTAGTAGGTATGAGTTAGTAAGCTGCGAATTAGTTAATTACTGATATATAAACTTCTGCGTCGGAGCGATGGACGGTACAAATTTGGGAAGTGACAGTGGTAGCTGCATGCACGGTCCACAGATCACGAGATGATTCCCGCAGTGGGGGTGGGTGATAGGCGTGTCTGGCGCGGTGCGGGTGTCTGCTGGACTGCTATTGGTAGGAGCAATAGATTTTTCTATGACAAAAAGACTGAAAACGGTTTCGTGTAGAGTGCATTGAGTGCATACACTGTTCGAATGTTTTCAAGACGTGTAGTAGCAACTCGTCCGTCACAACAAAATATTGCGCAAGCGCACTGTCGCATTTCTAGCATCATCTCCTGGTCTGCGGATGGTACTACATGCTTAAACGTTTCAGATCTATGCACTTTGTCCGCAGAGTGTGTACCGGTGGGGGGGGGGGGCTTTCGTTTTATTTTTGGAATAAACAGCCATTATCTTCTTCAACAGGATTAGTCGTAGCCAACCGATCTCTTTAGGAACTGAAACTGGATATACCATACGTATGAGCTGAGACTCGTGCTTCTGATATTCATAGAAGATTCACTAGTTAAATGTAACGAACAGTAAAATATCGGTGTAGTGTGTTCATGTATGCCGTTACCCAGTCAACTGCTCTGCTGCACTTGCGGTTACAAATGGTCTGGAAACGCTCCAACATGAGGTGCAGTTAAATGTCAGCAGAAGCCTTTCTGTGGTCATCTCCGTATCGGACCAGTCCTATCAAATGTCTGAAGGGTTCAGTAAATACCTCCATGAAGGACGGACCTTATTGCGAAGCTAAAAGCTGCTGAAATCGTCGACAAATTACCCACCTTATATGAAACCAGAAGTTTTGTTACACTGTTCACAAGATTCCGACACTGATCCCTACCTTGAGTCAGTTGAAACCAGTCCATACTGTCACATCATATTTCTTTTACGGTTCATTTTAATAATATTCCACCCTCTGAGGTAGGTTTCGTAATGTTTTTAGGATAATAAAGTAAATTGGTACATGGCTACACCCACCCTCCATAGGTATCCCTACCTTGGCACAGTTTTGGGCTTGTGTGGTCGTATGATCCAGAGAGCTATGCTGGCGGTAGCCTATGTTACTGGTAGGGCTTCCCATGCCAAACAGACCAAGGGTGATGTCCCAGACAATAAAGGGATACTCTGGTCCTCCAGTTTGGGGGTTGGGCGTGAAGCTAACAACCTTCTTCTTCCATAGGCCCTACAACTTCAATCTTTGAGTGTTTTGGCCTTCTCAGCATATGATTTCCACTTATTATGATCCTGGATGCAGCTAATCCAATTCTTTATTTTCAATTTCTTCATGTCATTTCTTATGTCATCTTCCCATCTGTTCTTTGGTCTCCCTTGTGGTCGTATTGACAACGGTTTCCACTCATATACTTTTTTTTTTGCCATTCTCTCTTCCGGCATTCGATGTAAATGGCCAAACCAGGTTAATCGTTGTGCTTTTATATGATTTATTATATTCTTATGTCTTATTAATTCATCTAATTTATCGTTTGTTTTGATTTTCCATGTACCATATCTTTCTTTTGTAGGATCAAAAATCTTTCTTAACACTTTCCTTTCAAATACCATTAACTTGTTTTTTTTTATGGTTTCTTTCAAGACCCATACTTCATAGGCATATTTGACAATTGGTCTTAAAATACACCAATACAGTTACAAATTTGGTTTCTTGGGGACCAACCTAGTTTTAAAGAGAAATTGTTTTGCATAATATGCTTTATTGCCAAGTGTTATTCTATATTGGATCTTTTCTTCTATTGAGTTATCACTATTTACAGTTGATCCCAGATATTTGTAGGACTGGACTTGGCGCTAACAACCGCACTGAGTAAAACATAATATTGTTACGAAACCTCAAAAAATAAAAAAGTGGGCCAAGGCCCACCCAGTCCAGTACAGCCGATGGTTGTGGTGGTGATGATGTGTGGCTACTGTCGGTTGGGCGTGTGGCTGTGATGGGGAAGACGAGGAACGCATCCAGAAGTTTGGCGGAGAATCGTTTGCGAAGTGTACAGCACCAAGACACAGAAAGAGTGGCAAAGTTGACGTTAGAAATATGGGTTATAAGGATGGGGATTCGGGTGAAATTTTCTCGGGATCATGTCCACTGGCGGGTTTTGGTAATGACGTTGCTGAGGGGTGGAGTTTTTATCGGACTTTACCTGCAATTAAATCTTTATGATTCCTGGAAGATCGTGCCTCCTGATAATGGTTACATTTATATCTCTGTCCAGTGGCATTACTGGAAATGGGGGGGGGGGGGGGGGTGATGCTGCCGCTCCGGGCGGTAAAATGAGCGGAAAAGAACAAATTTGATTTTTTAGACTAAATGAAGTTTAAATACAAGGAAGTTCAGTAAATGGTTGTGACGTTCTAAAGCCATAGTTTATGTTTACGGACGGTTATTCTGATTACTCACGCCGGGCGCCAGGAAACCCAGCTACGCCACTGTCTGTGCCAGTTTTCTCGATCGGTAGACCAAAGTACGAAAATACTTTTATGTTGCGCTTTGCTTAACAATGTTGTCAGTACCTAGACTACACAGCGCTGGTGGTGAATTCATGAATGAAAATGGCGGAAATACCGAGATGTTAGGTTAAAAACCAGTCCTAGTAACACTTTGTTCACCATAAATCCTACATGGTCTACCTTGGGATCGAGCCTGACCCTCCATCTTGAGAATCTCGAATTCTGTCCCTTGACATTCCATTTTAAAATAGTCCGCCATTATCGGATATTCGAAGCGGTAACTTCCGGACGCAAAGTTTACAGCAGAACATTTGATTAAGACGAGTAAGTTATCTTAATTATAAATTACTTAAAATTATTTGGATGATGAAATGTGTAGGTTTACATTTACTTATGTGCTGATGAAAGCTGTGGATGTAATACAGGCTTATACGGTGGTACTCCTGTAACTCTCTGTACGTCCCTACAAACTGTAGCCTCTCCAGTAAAGTGTTCCATATTAAACATGATTGATTGGAATGAATTTCAGATAATATGAGAGTGGGATGGTTTTGATGTTTGGAATATCCGTATCATTCATTGCAATTCCATCACAATAACCTGATTATACATGATAGTGCCATATGATGGGCCGGTCTGTCCAAGTATTGCTATGCGCACTGCCCGATTGATCCTCGTGAGATTTGAGGTGTGTGTACTGATCATATTATGCTTTTGGAAATTTCACTAAAAATAACACAACATTTGGTCCCGTCTGCATGCACACAAACATAGGGAATTATGTGAAATTGACATTAGTGATCTGATTTAAGTTACATGTCCCGTTACATGCAGCAATGTAAGTGGACGGCTGAAAAGTGCGGGGCTTTTTTGTGTGAATTGCTCAGGTTAATCTATCTGTGTTTGTGCGTGCGTGCGTGCGTGCGAGCGATTGATGTAAGTAATTTGATGTTCTTGTATCAGTTGCAAAGGTCATATGAAATAAAAGACGTTAGTGAGTATGAGTACTGGGGAGACCTAGGCGTAGATGGGTGGATAATATTAGGATGGATCTCCAGGAGGTGGGATGTGGGTATATGGACTGGATTGGGCTGGCCCAGGATAGGGACGGGTGGCGGAGGCTTGTGAG
>Ga0123352_10019937_pt1 | contig 10686 bp, 7 predicted proteins | sample TergutLab28metaG_FD_89700 | JGI IMG/M metagenome (GOLD analysis project Ga0123352, IMG submission 89700) | Labiotermes labralis P1 segment gut microbial communities from Petit-Saut dam, French Guiana - Lab288 P1 | ecosystem: Host-associated > Arthropoda: Insects > Digestive system > Gut ... | reverse complement strand
TTTTACCAAAAAAAATGAAAAAAAACTAAAAAATTTTTAAAAAAAAAAAAAAGTAAAAAAAAAAAAAAAAATACAACAAAAAAAAAAAGGTTTTTTTTTTGGGGGGGGGGGGGGATTTAGTAAACCAGAAAAGTTCAATATCATAAGAACACTTTAAAAAAACCCTATTGCAACTGGTACTATTACTAATACCTCGGCAAGCCACCCTCCATAACAAAAAAATAACAGCATGCCAGTTCCTGTTATGCTCAGTGCACAGTTTACCATCAAGGTAAAACTAAGGAAAATTAATACCACACTGAACACAGGTCACTGAGAATAACAGCTTCAAAAAGTTACAAACTATACAACTATTAGTAATCACATATAAATCAAACATACAAAAAATTATCCGAATTAAGAACACACAATCCTATGTGAATCTTATGTTTATTGGACCGTGCATCATCTTGATAGTTGAAAAAAGACAGACCAACTTGATGTCACTTGCTTCATTATTTCATTATTTAATGCTCGACATGTTTCGAATGTTAGTACATCCATCCTCAGGAGCTTGCGACTTATTTGTTGAGTTATTTCATGGGTTGTATTGCTCTGTAACGATAGAGGTTTTTGTATTAGCATACTTATTTAGTGGCGAGTGTTTAGTCATGACGTGTGTGGTTGTTTTAGAACGCGTGTTTCTGCAAATATTGGCTGCTGCGGTGTCTTATGGTTATTGAACATTATCAAAAAAACACACTACACACAAAGAAAATTCAATAACCATAAGACACCGCAGCAGCCAATATTTGCAGAAACACATGTTCTAAAACAACCACACACGTCACGACTAAACACTCGCCACTAAATAAGTACGCTAATGCAAAAACTTCTATCGTTACAGAGCAATACAACCCACGAAATAACTCAACAAATAAGTCGCAAGCTCCTGAGGATGGATATACTAATATTCGAAACATGTCGAGCATTAAATGATGAAATAATAAAGCAAGTGACATCAAGTTGGTCTGTCTTTATTTAACAATCGTATGTGTAATGCTGAGGAATGTCATACTGTGAATTAGTTGGTATTCTGAATTAACCAATTCTGAATTATCGAGGTTTTTCTGTACACCAGAATTGTTACACTATGCCGCCATTTCCCAACTTAAACGAATATATACAAATAAATTCATCCATAATATTTGAATTAAAACTACTAAAAATTACACTTTCAAACAGACTGAAGAGATGACAGTGCTAGTTCATGCTTTCATCGGTAATGGCAACACATTAATCAAATCTCAACCATTATCTGCAAGGTTTTGATGCTTGTCCTCCGGCCACATTAGCAAGCATTAGCCATTTGTGTATAAGCATTCAATTTAAGTTCAAAATAAGAAGTTCACAGACACATAGTTCATAAAGTCAAAGTGGTTGTCTAAGTCAGATAGGTCATGAAGAAGCAACAGGCTAACATGATAAAAACATTTTAAGACAGATGATGATTTTAATACAAAAATATTGGTGTGAATTTTCATCAAGATGTTTCTTCTGTTGCACTGAAATTCAATTACATTTGTGTCAGCATATTTTAAACTTTCTGGGAACAATATTTGGTGAGTGCAAAGTGTCTCATTATGTCATTTTTCCTGCTCCCCAATTACCCCATCCCTCATAGGCCCAAATATCTTCCTTAGCGCCCTATTCCCAAAAAACCCTCAGCCTATGTTCCTCATTCACTGTGGGAGGCCAAGTTTCACACCCATACAAAACAAAAGGAAAAATTATAGTTTATATATCTTGACCTTTATATTTTTGGACAGCAAACTGGAAGAAAAAAGATTCTGCACCAAATAATAGCAAGCATTCCCTGCCTGCAATCTGCATTTAATTTCTTCATGAAAATAATTTTTATTCGTTAGGGATGTTCCCAAATATCTGAAGTGTTCCGCAATTACAGAACTAGGCAGGACGCAAGAAAACAGTAGCAGACCATAAAAAGGAACAAGCGGACACACCCACCCACTCACCCACCCCCCGAAGAAATCTAAATACAGAAGGAACCAGCTACTAATACAACCACAACAGAGTAACCAGGAATCTAATCAGGGAACCACAGCCCAAAGTAACACACATTACATGCTTAGAACCCCTAATTCTAAACACAGGTGCATAGTATATTACTTATTGGTTAGTATATATACATGTTGCCAATCGCAACACACATTGTAAGCCATCTGGAATCCCAAATGCATGCAGCCACATTGTAAAAAACTCCATGGTTCTTAGCGTAGTAGGATGATAACTTTATAAGTTGAAACATGTCGCTGTAACCTCTGCTACTAATTTATATGGTTGTAGACTGAATCACATAATAAAAAGTGGTTATATTAAGCCCAAACAGCCAACTTAAAACAATGGACTTACTACAGACTGTATGACTAGAGTTTTATCATAAGAGGTCAGCTACAGAAGCTCTGTACAATGACTGGCTACAGAATGCACAAGCCGTATTTAATTATACAGAGCATGCCAGGGTACATAACTTGTGGCTGGCCACCTGTGCTTCAAGTACAAGTAATTACCCACAGTAGCTCAATTAGCTTGAGGAAAATATTTGGCCCAAGCTATGAAAATGGATCCTGGAGAATAAAAACTAACGAGGAATTGGATAAACTAATAAAACATGAGAACATAATAAACTTCGCCAGAGCGCAAAGGCTAGGATGGTATGGGCATATTGAAAGAATGCAAGATATAAGAATAGTCAAAGCAAAACACACCTGGAAACCCATTTCAAAGAGGCCAATGGGGAGACCAAAGCTACAGTGGGAGGATGATGTTAAAAAAAATATACAGAGGTTAAAAGTGCCAAATTGGAAGACCCTTGTCCAGGAAAGAGGAAGATGGAAGGAAGTGATTGGGAAGGCCAAAACTCTGCACTAAGAGTTGTAGAGCCGTACTAAGAAGAAGACTAAGCTCAATTAGCAGTGACCAGCGACTGGCTTGATGGGTGTGAACAGATAAGACACGATGCAGGATGGTCCAACAGTATAGGGCCTGGGTGGGGTAGTGCAAGGAATGTATGGCCTGGGTGCTCACAGGATGACTGGTATTCCATTCCTAGCAGAAGTTGTGACTTTTATTTTCAGTACTGCACCCAGAGAAACACTGGGACTCATCCAGAATCCACCATCCAGCCATAGTTTATGACTCCAAGGTGCTATACCTTCATTCCCTCATTATGTTCCACAATATGAAGTTTAATGAGGCATAAAGAAAAGCTTATCTTTACTTCTTGTAAAAACAGATGACATGATATACCACACTTAACTGTAGAATCCAAGAAAAGTGTCAGAACCAGTGAATCCATACCAACATTTGAAAAGAAAATAACCACATCATTTCCATGACTTGGTATTTACATATTAAAATGCTTCCCCCCCCCCCAATCAGACAGCCGGGAATCAAGAAGGTACAAATTATACCAGACTGATCCAACACGCCATCAAAATGACACATTCTCAAAAGTGCCCCTTGCTCAGGATGGATCCAGTTCGTACATTTTGTCACCACACTACATCAACAAAAAGCATCATCAATGACACAACTTTTAGCTCTGGAATAATTAATAAAAAAGAAAAAAGCAAAACTTCCCACTGTTTGTGTAAGTTACACTTATTCTTAACCCATAACATTCTGAGGCTATCAGCTATGTCACAGATGAGTCACAAACCAACATTTTGGAGACCTGCTTTACTGCCATCTTTAGGGTCAATGCAGTAAGACACCTAAGTTACTGACATATATATATAAATAAAATTTTTAGGCAGTATATATATATATATATATTTATACTGCCTAAAAATCAGTCTATTCATCAGTGCCTAGTTCTCAACAGTTACAGGTCAACAAGGAGTTAGGAAGTGAGACCAGAATGTGATCAGGTTTGTTCACCCTACAAGGTCTCTCATGATCTGAGTACAAACCAGTACACGCGAGGTCTTCATTCTTTGTGTATGCTCAATTGTAAGTTAACCTGTGCTGTGCTCTCTCATAATGGCCTTCTTCCCGCTATCCATCTCCATCCTCCAGAAATCTGCCCTCCTTGGCCCAGCATAATATAAGTTTCATGACTGGGTTCCATGCCTCGTATCCTAGACGAGAAAATTTTTTTGTAATGTCATTATTATGTGGCTATGGTTAAACATGACAGTTTGGACAAAGTACCATTAAATGATGAAGTTCTAAGCAGAAAGCAAAAGCTCTACAGTGGGAGCAGGTTTAAATCATACAAAGTGTACTTTTATCATGTCCCTGACTACAGAAGTTGCCAGGTGATATCCCAGTGGATGCAAGCTTGTTATACAAGAAAGCTGTTATGGGTAACTGTTTACTATACATCTGTCACCTCTATTTTCATACTGAAATGTAAAACAATTTATAAAACTTGCTAACAGATACTTCACCAGGCACAACACAATATCATCCTCAACAGGTGAACGGATTCTGATTCTGCTGGGACTTAAATTATTAGTATTTTCACCTGCATCATAAAGAATGCGCTGGAGTGATTGTAGCTGATCACGGCTAAAACATTTGGTACATTATAAAATACCGTGTGCTGCGAATGAACAAGGTATGCGAGGCGGACACCAATCACCGGCATACAAACCATCTTATCCTCTTAATTTTTCGACGAGAATGTAACCTGCACTAGTGAAAAATGAAAATATGAGCGTCGAATATAAGGTTTATGAAAAATATTATCTGACAACATCGGAGTGAAAAGTGAATCACTGACGTGGCTGGTATGTCGGAACGATAAAAGGAACCTGGTCAAGACATATTTTGGGTTCACGTTACATTAACTTCATAAAACCGAAAACGTATTCAGCACTTTTACCGCCCAGATGATACTACAATCCCCACGTCTGAAACGAATTCATTTACTGGCAAGTATTTTCAGATATTACAACATATGTATGACACGTTTCTTTACCATCTTATGTGAATTAAACGTGTATATTTGTTTCCTGTAACATTTTTCACGTTCATTTGAATATGATTTGCACTTAAGAGTATCTTACGACAGCAAATACTAACATATGGGCAAATATATTCCAAATTCTACCAAACAAAGGCACTCACCTCCACTTCCGATTAAAACTTAGCGGAACTTTTCAAGCACATAGACACAACATGGACAAGTTTTGTCCAACTACGGGAACACATGGTTACTACCGTCAGTTAAGCTGTACTCGCGTCCAGGAATCGTCGGCTCTCCTTTCGACTTCGGTAGGTTTGTTCTGACAATCTGCCGTATGGAGCGCTCCTATCTCTTGACGGTATTAACGCATGCTTGCCGCTTGTGGAGCTGCTGTTCTTCCTACTCCACCACACCCACAAAACATTACATTTATCTCAGTAATTAACCAACTTGATGCACAAAATTTTTGTTTTACAATAAGTTTATTTCATGCCTCTACATGTTTCAAAAACATGTGCTCGAAACACGTAGAGGCATGGAATAAACTTATTGTAAAACAAAAATTTTGTGCAGCGCGTTGGTTAATTACTGAGATGCACGGTCAGAAAAACGTCAAAATTAGTTGCCTCCTTCAACCATTCTACCTACTGCACAGGACTGAATGCACATGACGAGAGATACGACGGTTCCCCCTTCAAAATATTGCTCGTGTTCCCCTTTCCTTCCATTCCTACGACTCAACATTACTACTGAGATTAAGGTTAGTTGTTGGTACTAATAAAATACTACTACTACTAATAATAATAATAATGATAATAATATATTTAACTGTGAATGGGTTGTCGCCCGGTTGTAGTGGTTATAATGCATGTACATAAATATGATATACGGATCTAAGAAATTTAAGTCGGGAAGGCTACATGAGAAGCATGCAGTAGCAACTTGGAGTCTTGGGAAGCATCTCAGCATTCGCTTTTAGACACAAGGAAACCAAGAGACATAGGGAAACTACTTATTCATAGTGTTCGTCTATAGCTTTCTTCGTACATTGTACATACTGACTTATTAATCGTGCGGGTTATTCCTAGCGATTCATGCAAGGTCTTTCTCATTTCCCTCCACCGTAAGTGGCGCTTCATTACCTTTCCGTTTCACCTTCCCTATGTTCCTTGATATTCCTCTAACGAGACGAACAACGGTTAGCCTTTTGAAATATTCATAGCGTTTCCTCTTTCCCCTCCGGGCTACGCACTACATTTCATCATCTTCACGCCAGACCCAAGTATCTCTTTGGTTCTTGTTCTTAGTGGTGTGCTGTTTTGTGATTCGAATTCTTTTTCGCGCTCTTACAAAAACTGTACATTTGTAGCACCTATGGTGGATATAAGTGTTACTTATGTAATTCAAACATACGAACGGCGCCTCATTTACAAGCCGCACATTTGTTAAACAACGAGAATGGCGCGCAACGCTGGGAACCAACGTTGTACCTAATCTGTTTCTCTCATTCCTGTTTAGCGACCCCGAAGTTGCCGTCAAGTTCTCGAAGGATGTGGGGCTAATTTGAAGAAGTATGATGTGCTAAAAGTGCAGATCCCAAATGTACTGATGCGTTGACACTAATCGTGAGGATGGTTACCGATGACGGTGTCGGAGGATCACATCTGCTTCTGCATGCTCTGCTTCCAAGTCCATCAGGCACGGTTCATGGTTTCAGCAGAGAATTTAATGAAAGATTTGTTCCCCACGTACGACGTCGTTTGCTCATACGAACACGATCGAGAGCACGTGGCGGCTTGTGAAAGCATTCCTCAATCCCTACAACCAGTTGGGGGACTACATCTATCATCTGGCCAATTACATGTTTGCGGCGGTGTGCCGATGCGGCAACGTGAACCAGCTCACCAAGTCCACCGGCATCGTTGCAACCATGGACTGGAACTCCATATCTCCACACCATCGCGGTCGATAATCTGTAATCGCGGTCATGTCGCTACTTAAATCATCGTCGCCCCACTCTTCACTTTAGTCCATTCACCACTTACAGCACGTCAGCTTGAGGCGTACATATCACCACGGATGACGTAGCGCGTTCATTCGTGGTGCTGTACGCGCCTCGTTGAATGATATTACTATGTGATAGCATTATACGCCACAGTGTATTGGTAGCTCAAGGCAAAGGCTGCCATCTGAGTTGACCTTATACGCGAAATAACATAGGTGATTGTAAAGTGAGAGACAAAAAACCAACAAGATGCAACAGTTAGATGTTTATTATCAACACTTGCTCAACATTTTTCGGGTATCATTATGCCCATCTTCAGGAGAACAAGACGTATGTTACTTCATGTGGTGTGCTGCGCTGGTTCTGCTGGATGTGGTTGGTAGCGGTTGTGGGGCGCTGCCTTGTAGGGTGCGAGCACTGCGAAGGTTACTGTTCGACCCTACAAGGCAGCGCTCCACAATCGCTACCAACCACTTCCAGCAGAAACAGCGCAGCACACCACGTGCCGTAACATACGTCTTGTTCTCCTGAAGATGGGCATAATGATGCCCGAAACATGTTGAGAAAGTGTTGATAATAAACAACTAACTGCTGCATCTTGTTGGTTTTTTCTCTCTCACTTTACAATTTGCTCACGATGCACGGTCACAGAAACCTAAAGCTAATATAGGTGACTTGGCGCTCTAATCCGTGCTGTAGAATGCTGTCATCCATGCTCCAGGAACCTGTAATATGTGCTATGATTTGTAAATCCGTGTGTGCTGTGCGTGCAGCAGTGTGGCAGCTGGTTGCAGGTCGTTGTGTTTGTGGTGCGTGAGCTTTGCGGGAGGCAAGTATTTTTTTTCGTAACTTTCGAATTTTTGTGTTCGAACACGGTATATGGTATAGAGCTAAATCTTTTCACACTTCTGATTCAACGAGAGCGCCTGCACCAACATTTCCACCTGAAAGGTATGCGAGAAAGTATTCAATGAATTCACGTTACAAGCACCGCATGATAAGTGAAGTTGGTATTTTAGTACCATGACTCGTATTTAAACTGTAGGTATGTTTTCATTGTTGTCTTCTTACAGTGACATGTTATGAATTAGCAAGAGTATCAAACATATGCATATATAAAATAATTGACGTTCTTAACCTAAAATTCAAGCATGTTTCTTTGTGGCGGTATACAGTTGAATCCGGGTTTCGATGGTGTTGTGCACGACATATCTAAAGCAAAACGTGCTATGTAAGGTTTATTCGTATATGTCTGTGGTCATGTATAACTGGGGACTAAATGTTTGGTGTTTCCAACTATGAAATAGAAATGGTATTAAGCCCGTCAGGGATGTGATGCCATGCTGAATGGTAAAAGGTAACTGTTTACCGGTCACAGGGTAACTGTTTACCAGTTAACAAAGTGTACTTATCCCAAAAGACTTAAATCTTTATTAGCATAGATGTGAGAACCTCAAATTTCACAATGGTGTATCTTTTTTTTTATTAATTTTACTTAATTGTATCTGCTTGCAAGATAAAACTGCAGCGTGTTGTCTCTTAGATAATGTAATGTGTACATTATGCATGACACCTTTGTTCTTGACATGTGCTGACAACAACTTGTATTACAAATTTTTATATTTTGTTGACTGTGCATCTTAGTACAATGATAGTCTCTTTACCAACTTGATGCACAGATTCTTTATTTGTAATACATGTATTAAAATAAGGAATTTGTGCATCAAGTTGCTAAAAAAAACTATCAACAACTTGTATATTGACACGTTTGTGAAGAATGTAGGATCAGGGGTTGTCACAGTAGTGTCACTGAGCTGTCATTTCTTCTGTCATCTAACATTGTGCTTCTGGGTTACCGGTTCCCATTGTGTGAAAGGCAGTACATTTGTTTGAAACATCATGAACCGGTGACATGACACATGATGACAGTGTTCTATCTGGAAGACCTGAATCCTCATTTGTAAAGAAATTTCCACCACAGACCTTACATTAGTAGACTTTTTTCTTGTTCTAACATCAGCTTGAATTGTCAGGGGTTGTTTAATACCAGAATTCGATTTTTTTAAGAGAAAACATTTGCTGTTTGAAGATTGAAATAAATACTGATCTAACAATCACTGCACTTTCACAGTACTGTGGTTTTGTTAAAGTCTTGAAGTTTAATTTGGAGATGTGCCACCGGGTGATAACCCAATTGCAGTTAGTTGTAGTAGTAGTAGTAATAATAATAATAATAATGAAATATGTACTATGTGGAAGCAAAAGGTAGCACAAGTGATCCCGATAGTAATATCATCTATGGGAGTAATTCCAAAGTCACTATCACAAAGTCTAACAACACTTAACCTGCACCTGAATACATATATACAACTGCAAAAATCTGTAATTCTTGGCACATGTTCAATTGTAAGAAACTTTTTATACTACAAATAAGACCACCGAGCCTAATCCTTTTGGTTACTACATCCCAGGATAGGTGAATATTTCCCAGCAAAAGCTGAGAAGTGAGAAATTCAACAACAACAACAACAACAACAACAACAACAACAATAATAATAATAATAATAATAATAATAATACAATTTGGAAACTGTACCAGGAAAACATTCGATATATTCACTACAAAAGACAGCTATACTTGGAACATCACACCTAATACGAAAAGTACTGCAGTGTGAAGCTTGAAGCCTGAGCGGTGGGGATCACCGCTGGTTCAAGAGAAGTACCAGGAAGAAAAGGTCTGTGACAGGAGACATACATATTGTATAATAATAATGATGATGACAATGACGATGATGATAATAACAACAATAATGATGATAATAGTAATGAACGAATATTTAATAATAATAATAATAATAATTTTATGAATCAGTGAAATGAGTGGATGGATGGTGCACTTGCCTTTGCTGTCATCATTATGATATTAGAATCACTGATATTACTTTAATGTGCTGTGAAAAATGACCCTCCTTCACGTTGTTCAGTTTTCAGGAAAACATCTGTACAGTATGTGTTAACTTTGTACATGATTAGAAAGTGACCCTCCATTTTGAGAAGATGATTTTGTAAAAAAAATTCTCATCGTAAGTATTATGGTAATTGTGGTCCTGTAGGATGACAATTAGTAATTATTTACTCAAGTGCCTGATGTCTTGTACTGTAACACAGCGTGAGTTATTTAATTACAGAAGAAGATTGTAAATGGAGCAAAGTATGTTAAGATTCTTGTAGTTAATGTGTTCTGACTTCAATAGAGTGATGTGTTATCGCTTGAAGTGGGTTGAATTTCTTAACTGTAGTTTTTCCAGAATCAATATTTCTTCGCCTGTAGAAAAGTACAGTTGTCACCATGTATCTAAACATAGAAGACAAGGATATCAAAATGCATAAGTCATTACTAAACTAATTTTGTTTCATGATGGGTTACCATTACTTAAAATGTTGCCTTATAATGGACAGGTTATTCAATAATAGCACAACATCTATGGTAAGGTCCCTGGAGAAATGAACTGAGATGTTATTTTAAATTGTGATTTAAATAAATTTTTAGTTTTATATCTTCAACTTGGTGTATGTATGCACCTTAAGAATAAATTGGCTTCATAAATACACCTGGACCTCCCCTGATGGTAAGACTCACAACCAGATTGACCACGTATTGATAGGTAGGAGATGGCATTCGAGTGTACTGGATGTGCGAAGT
>Ga0123352_10019936_pt1 | contig 10686 bp, 2 predicted proteins | sample TergutLab28metaG_FD_89700 | JGI IMG/M metagenome (GOLD analysis project Ga0123352, IMG submission 89700) | Labiotermes labralis P1 segment gut microbial communities from Petit-Saut dam, French Guiana - Lab288 P1 | ecosystem: Host-associated > Arthropoda: Insects > Digestive system > Gut ... | reverse complement strand
TGCAGATCCATCCTAATATTATCCACCCATCTACGCCTAAGTCTCCCCAGTGGTCTCTTTCCCTCCGGTTTCCCCACCAAGACCCTATACACCCCCCTCTCCTCACCCATACGCACCACATGCCCAGCCCATCTCATTCTTCTCGATTTTATCACGCGCACAATATTGGGTGTGGAGTAAATATCATTTAGCTCCTCGTGATGCAATCTCCTCCATTCCCTCGTCACCTCGTCTCTCCTAGGTCCAAATATTCTCCTCAACACCATGTTCTAAAACACCCTCAGCTTCATTTCCTCCCTCAATTTGATAAACTCTTTACAATTTTATAAATGTAAGGGTATTTTGTGTTCACACATCTGTATTGCTTAAATTAGTCGTGCCGTCTAATAATCCAAACGCAAGTTGTTTATTTCATCAATGCTCTAAATGGTAGTGGAATACAGATACAGCAAGCCGCACTGTTCTGAAACGAGTAAACAAAATGCGATTTTAAACGAACTAAAATGAAAGTGCTTTTTCAAATAAACTGAATTTTGAAACCTTCTTCCGTGCCCCATTTTTCTTCTCTTAACAGAAAGAAGCCTAAACTCTTACACAGGTAGTCGGCGTGGGTTCCTGCTGTAGTTTGTATGCTCCGCGTATATTTCTGGTTTAGCTTCCGGGCAGTGGAAAGTGGAATGTACCGCTGCCGCCTGCTAGATTTCTTTCATTATGGATCTAAGAAAAGCCGGCTTTGTAGACCCATTAAATAATAACTTATCATCATTGAATGTATGAGGGTAAAGTAGATTTGGAAATGTCGCGACCATGATGGTGAATTTATAATGCGACCCCTCACTCGCTGGCAATTAAACTTGCAGCCAGAAAGCATAACACGCTAGTCCTCCCCTGGTACACACCGCTTTGTAAATCCCCGGTACGGCGACGTAGGGTGAATATACGCTGTCCCTATAACACTGGGAACTTTTGCTAACGAAGTCGTATAGCACAGAGAGGGTGAAACACTGCTGTTGGACTTTATTCCCGTCCTTTCATGTCTTTTCATTTCATTTTTATTTCCTTTCACTTCTATCTTTTTTCTCTTCTTTATTCCTCATTTATTTAGTACGCTGTCCACTACTTCTCCTTTTTTCCTTTGTAGTAGTATTATTTCTTTCCTTCTTTACTTCTTCGGTTATGTGTTTGTTCTTTCGCATATCCGTTTGTAGGCTTTCCTGCTGAACTATCTACATCTTGTGAAGTGAGAGAGAAAACCAACAAGATGCAACAGTTAGATGTTTATTATCAACATCTAACTGTTGCATCTTGTTGATTTTCTCTCTCACTTCACAATTTGCTCACGATGCACGGTCACAGAAACCTAAAGCTCTCTACATCTGTTTCTCTCATCTCCGTTTTACGCAGCACGACTCTCCGTATTATCGGTTTCGCCGGTTTTCATTTCACGCTGTCCGTCTAAGCGCCAATTCACGTAGCACATCAGAGAAGCAGAAATGTTTCTTACAACAGAAATATTTTACACAACTTTCTGTTTAAAAATAAAAAGCACACTTTAGTGAAATCGGAACTTCAGAATTTCATGATTGTACAAAGCAACAAACCTACACGTACTAATTTCTTGGCTGCACCTTTAACAATGCTTCGTATACCTACAAGAATTAAGACAACTCCCCCCCCCCCCCGTACCTAATGGGTGGATGGGTTTCTATCAGACCATCCGCACGTGTCATCTATCAATACAATACTTCCATCGTTCGCGGGTTAGCGCATTACCGTGTAGGTACCTCGCTCATTCGCGGCACAATTTGCCTGCGAGGGCATTCTAACGCACAAGAGACCGAAACTGCCCGCCTGTCTCAGTCAGTAGTTACCTAGATATCGTAGATACGAGTCATCAGACATTCTTCGACAAAACTTTTCACAAGTTTTGGAACCAAATTTTGTGTTCATGTTTAATTTTGTCTGTAAAGTGTTTTGTGTGTGCTGCCGGACGGGGCAGTGAGCATAGCATCTATCGGACAATCATCATGGCGCGACCGAATGGACAATGCATTTTAGCAAGAAACATGAAGACAGGAAGACAGGAAGAAGGGAAATCGTTGGGGTCAGTGCTGTACCCACAGTGAAATTGTTTTGGGTAATGTTTTGTGTACTTTGCCTCGAAATTCGGAAGAGAGAGTTGAAATGTGTCATGTCATGCACCATACAAGAAGGCGCATAAGGATATGCGAAGAAGATAAAACAAAAGAAAATCGACCCTTTTTTGAACAAGTGTTCAGTCTCCACCACACTCACTCTACGTCATGGGTCTTCAACCCACGGCCCGCCAGGTTGTATTATGCGGCCCGCGGCCACATTTGTAGATAGCGTATGTACTCTAAAAATGACACAGTCATTAAGGCGGTTAGGTGTGCCACTTACAGTTGTTTTTCCACGCGCGGCCCGCGAACCAGCTCACAATAACGGGTGTGACCCTTTGCAGTAAAAGGGTTCGCAACCCACGGTCTACGTCATTCACTCACCGTGACAAATTTCAGCCAGCACAGCGTCGCTTTGACAAAAACGAACACAAATGTTCTCGGGTTTATTAAAGATTCTAACCCCAAAATTTCCGTAAGGCCTGAACTTCATACATCACTGTCATATCGTTCGCGGGATTTTATCAATAATGTTATCCCATGTTCGGCGAAGGTTAGCTGTAATCAAACGATTTTGAATAAATTTAGTACTGGTTCATACATTGAACCTTATCGGGAAAATCCAGTCTCAGTTCACTTCATAGGAAACTAGAAGACAGCGTGACACTTTCTGTAGAACAACTATCAGACTTAAGTCCACGGCGTTACAGAACACACGGACCTTACGTTACGGCCAACAAGTTCGAATTGATACATTCTTCAGGGCAGTGAATATGGAACGAACTGTAACAAAATGTGTACTGGCTGAGAGAAGTTTGGCTGTATAAGTAGCTTACAGGATTCACTTCAACGACCTAGAAATTAACATGCATAGAAAAAGGCAAAAAAATTTTGAGAATTTAGATCCTAGGCAGTATACACTGGAGTAGCCTTCCATTGTTATTATTATTGTTGTTATAATTATTACTTAACGTTTATTTCGTTTTCAGCTCTAGTACTATGAAAAGTGGGAGAGGCATTGTATGTATGGGACAGAAGAGAAAGGCATGCAAAGTTTCAATCGACAACCTTAGATGGAAGAGACAACAGGGAAGACATAGGCAATAATATGATGATAATATTAAAATACAAAGAAGAGAGAAATGGCGTGAAGATGTGGATGGATTCATCTGTGTCTCTCATTAACAAGTGGTGGACTCTTGTGAAAATTTAATGATTATGAGCTAGTGTCTGGTCCATGGAGTTTGTGTTCACTGAATCTGTACAGTACAACTGACCATAACGATTTATTTGTAGGTCTGTTTGGGCTCACGATCTGACCTCTGCTACAAACATGGGGGGGGGGGAGGAAGCGGGAGGGAGGCTGCCATCACGATATAGGTGAAACTCCGCCATTCGCCTGGAAGGTCTGAGGGAAAGTTACATCAGGGTGGTCGGTATGTTAGCAGACATCCGAACGAGAACATCTTTGGGGGTTCGTCATACCTTGTCACACCTTTAATAAACAAGTTTCCGAAGAAAAATCCTTCCTGTTGAATGCAATCTATCGTAATGCCGATCTCGGCAGTCGCCGTTTGAGTATTTCACAATTTACCTGACTTCACGATGTCATTAATATTAATACATGTCCAGAATGTCGACAGCGTTACAGTACAAATAAGAAACAATAACACTTACACGATCAGTAACCGCGTACATTACGGAGTAATAAACTGCCTTACTCCTGGTGATTTATCACGAACGTAGCCCATCTGTGTGATTTTTCTTTCTCCGACTGTAGTGGCAATAACATGGTAGGCCGCGGCCAGCCGTTTCACTCTTCACATCAGGTCTCATGCTGCTGCGGTACACATGTTGCTGTTACAATCACTGTGCTTATCGTAACAATGGCGAAATCCAAACATCCGTATCAGTAATATGAATCCTTGATGCCCTTATTTATGCTTCGGGCCAACATCGCGTGTCCAAAATACGCATATATAAATGTTTCTGGCTTTCGATTTTAGTTCGGCGATATTCTAATTGAATTTGTGTTTTTGTGATGGTGGTGGAGGGGGAGAGGGGAGGAGTTAAGTTGAAATATTTAATCAGTCAAGTCACGCAGTTATGAAACACTTTGTTGTATTCAAATATGTCACCTCTGATACAGTACCGACCAGAAGTTTAGGATCCCTCCAGGTTTTAAACTTGATGCGTTTGTTGTAAGGCTTTATGTATTCTGTTGCAAACACTTCTCATTGAGAGTTGCATAAAAATGGAAGCAAACGAAAAAAAAAATCATCGACTCTAAACTTGCGGTAAAAAAAAATACACGCTAAAGTAATGAAACTTTGTTCAACATTTGTCTTTGGTTTAAAGTCATTTTATGTTTTAAGCATTACTTCCACAGAGAAACCCCTTCCGAGTTGTGTGCATGCTTTGTGGAACGAGTCTATTCTGCAAGCAGAGGGACCAAACATTGCACACAGTAGCTCCGCTGTTGCAGGGCGAAATTCATTATCCGAAGCAAAATGGCAATAATTCATTTCTGGGGAGGAAAGAAAGTGTGAAACACGAGGGAACATTTCCGCATCAAACCTAGCATTTGACGTCTAAACTTGTACTCTTCCAAGAAGGCGGGCAGAGACTCATGCGCTATTATAACCATTTGTTATGATGTGCCTTGCATGGTTCTCACTGCATCAACCAGCGCAGGGCAGACCCTTCCCCTGTGTTAGTGTTATTAGGTACCTTTATGTTTCACTGACGATATTTGTGATATTCACATCAATAAACGTATTTATTGCTGTTTCAACATGGGCAGAAACACAAGTAAATGGAATTCATTCCACAAACAAGTAGGGATGCTGATACGTAACGTGTACCAACAGAGAGTGGAGGAAGATACATTCTACTTAATAATTAGCTGATAACGTTGTAAAATATTAGAAGGCACAGCTGAAACATGTGATATCGGACTTCGATTTGTAAAAAGAACCGTGAATGAGGGAACGCCGCAACTTGCAGGTCTGTCCTCCCCCACGCCATAATCAGCGGTCAAATGCCGAGACAACTAGTGGAGGTGACCGCCAGAAGCACCACCAGGGCTGCTGCATAAATTAAAGGAACAGCTCATGCGTAGAGCCGATGACTATAAAATGCAGCAAGCGTGGCTTATTTTACTGAGCTGTCAGTAGTTCACGACAAATTTGAATTTGGACGTTGTCGTGGCCTGTTCAGGGTTAATATAACCATACTTGAACGAGGGAACTGACAGAAATCACGTAGTACCTCAATCAGGACAGCCGGAAACCAGGCTGAGATTTGATTCAGCCACTCTAAATGCAAGTCAGGAGCGTTACCACAGAGCCATCTCAGTCGGTTGGCGCTTGTCACAGAGATTGATACAGAAGAATATCGAAGCAAATATGGGTCTGTAAGTGAATTATACATACTCGAGTATCGATAGGAGATAAGTGACGTGTCGACATGGAAAAGGTTGATGGAGAAACGGTTTTAGGTACGATCGAAAAATTGAAAAAGTGACTATTAGCTTCGTCATGACGGATTTTGATTAAATATGATATTTCACTTCTTTTGATAAATCTGTGGAGAAATGTCAAGTTTAATTAAAATGTGACAAGAATAACAGGTACTTTACACAACGACGTAAATACAGTTATGATAATATGAAGCGTAGTTTTTCTTAGAATGAAAAAATTTGAGACAAAATTTGTAGGAAAGTCAAAAAGCACACTTTATGTACAACGACTTTTTTTTTTTCAAATTGTGCTCTTTATCAGATAATGTGGAAAAATTCGGTACAGCCGAAAAGGCCATAGATGACAATATAATACGGCGAATGCGCTGTGCATGATGGATAACTAATGCTACAAATACACATTCAGAACACGTTATAATTACAGCTTTTCCATGGCAACGTTGATTACGCGAACGTGCCTCAATGTTACGTATATACGTACATTGCCTGCCTCTTTGAGACCCAGATGGAGGTGGGAGTTGTAGAAAAATCTTGAGAGGGATCTTCTGAGATAGCGACCATTGTGTTTATTAAAACAGTGAAGGAATCAATTACCGTCAAACAAACTGAAGTATATGATATGCTTTATTCTGGCAACATGTTTCGATACAATGTGGTCAGCTTTAGGCCAATATTATAAAATTCATAAAATGTGCCACGTAAATTGTATTAAACTATACTAGTAAATAAGATCTGGATTTTTACATTCGAATCAGCACGTGTTACTTTGTCAGAGTTGTTATGGTAATAATTAAAATGATTAGGACAAAGTTAAAAGAGGATTCTTATTTTACGACTTTGTATTTAGGTGCAGCCACAGAATATGCAGTGTACAGTCCATGGAACGTCGAATTCTTGATCTTTTTTAGGCTTGTAATAATTTGTTAATTAATTACATCAAACACGGATAAACAGCTACAACCGTAAATAAGACGAACAAGGTGACGTCACATGGAATCCCCTTTAAAATTATTCGACAGACGGGAAAATAATTCCTTTAATAACTTTGTCAGTAAATCTAGTGAGTGGAAAGAGATGTATTACATTTGCTCCAGCATGGAATGCATTAATATGCGAAGCATATGAAAATGATCCAAGCATTCTGTACTTCAGTAAGTATAAATGAGCATCCAGCCTTACGCTCCTGCCTCTTTTCTCTCAGCAGTACAGTTAATAGTACCTACTGAAGAGAGGAGTCGGCCAGTGCGCCGTAGTACACAAAAAATTTCCTCCTTTAGAGATAAACTCCAACTTGCCAGTTTGTAACAATAAATGTTATTAATTAAACCTTTGAGAAAAACTCTAAATATCGGGCCAGGGTGAGTAGGGGCCCTCTTAGTTCTTCATCTGTAGAAAGAAACAGCAGATTTTCCGAAATGTTGTACAACAGTAAGCAGATTCCAGACACCGAGTAAATATAAGGCTGAACAGTTGTTACACACTGTTCATATTGGGCTAATAGTTAAACGTGGCTAGTTCAGCAGTAAAGCATGATGATGTCCACTGCGGGGGGGGGGGCAATAAAGCGTGGTTTGGTACAGTATTATGTGCCACATTATTCCAAGGGGTTCTCTAGTATTATATTCGGCCATTATTTAGCATGCTGCTATCAGCATGTCATGCACACTCCCTGAATACAGAAACACAGAACACAAGTGATATTTTGCAGAGGGTGTTATCTGCACCACTGTAGGAGCAGCCAGAAAAAAGGAAACAGGCAAGAAGAAAACTTCTTCTAGACAGAAACAAATTGCACACATAAGAATGTTACATTTCTGAGTTCAGTGGAATTACTCAAAGAAATTAAAGGTTTCGCCCATTCTCCCATAAAAATATCTGCTTTTAACTTGGCAGTGACTTTAAATCCTGTTAGAACACATTGGTTATTACATGTAATATATTTGTTACTACTAAAAAACACTGCATTTTACCGACACAGCATTTTTATGTACTTCATTTTTCAAAATAAATAGCGATTATTTTCCTAAACAGCATTAGTGCGTTGGTCTTTGTAACTGAGACAAAATTTGTGTACCGTAAGGTAGAAAATGGATTTTATATTATTTAAATGACACTCATCGGTTGAAAGATATCTATTACGGTCAAACAAACACAATACGTTGTTGACGTGATTGGTTGATTCTTTTGAAACGTCTGAGTTTATGGAAATATGTGGGGCAGAATTTCGGAAACAAATATTTACAAGCCTAAATTTAGAGTGATATGAAATTACCACAAGTATAAAACAAGTTACCAGCAGATGTTGCATGAATATACAGGGTGGTTCAGAAGGAATGGTCAATATTCTGGGAGGTAATAGTATCTGTCATTGTGATAATAGATCATGCAAACACGTATCTAATTCTGAATGATTACCGAGATTTTGCTTTGTGAATCTGGTGTGCACTGTTCACCCCCCCCCCCTTTCCCTGATGCGTTAGAATTTTGTTTGTGGGGGTTGCATGAAGAGCGAAGTTTACAAAAGAAAGGTGAATACATAAGACGAATTGCTCGCTCACCTTTTTGGATCCTGCTGCCCGCCTAAAGAAAAGTAAGTTCAACTCAGACGTACAACACAGGAATTGCAAACAACATTGAGGGCGATGGTGTGATTTTCGAACATTTTGATTGTGAACTGTAACAAACCTGTCCTTTCTGTACAACAAACTGGCCATTTAAACATTAAATTAAGAGTAAAATAGAATTAACAGTAAGTGTTATTTTTATTACCATTCACAGAACCTTTGTAGGTGCACATTCAAATAGCTGTATCTTGGTAACCATTCAGGATTAGACATATGATCACACGAAATTTTTTTCTCACAATGACCAGTACTGTACCTCCCGAAATATTGAGCTCTGCTACTGAATCATCATGTACAAAGTTTCATCTAACTAGCGCACCATTTAGTGTGTAGTCGCATGACTAGCAGGATATCTTTCGAAAATAAACAGGGTAGCACGATCAGAACAATAACGACAGAGACATAAATTTTTATATTCACAACATTTTCAAACAGGCTACAGACCGTCTCAGGCTTCTATATGATCAGCACTGGAGGTTCTTGCTCCGAAGTTAAGATAACCGAAACGTGAAGCTTGTCACTCCGTTTAGTGCAGAAGTCTCAAACGCATGTAACATTATCTGCATTACCCTTCAGTGTCTTCGTAATGTCTAGTCATAGGTATAATGTTTATCAGTCTGTAGGCTGCACATGAATATAATTTTGTACTTGAGATATAACGTAGATGTTATTAAAATACAGAAAATGGTAACTGGTTGTTAATTATAATATAAGTATTTCCTCCGATTTTATCCTAGTAAATCAAACATCAACATATCTATTATGCTTTTTTCAATAAAGTGTTTGATTACTGAGTTTTCTCAATATTTAAAAAAATATTTCCGTTACTAAAAATAAAATGGGAAATACCATGGCTAAACCTTTCGCAGATTTATAAAATTCACTTGAAAATAAAAATAACATTCTTCGCAGCAGTGCATAAAATTGAACAATAATGGCTTTTGCACAATATTTTAAATTATACTTGGATGTCTTAACCACATACATCTTTAAACTTTGAATCACTGAACCTGGTATACTATAATATACTGGTAATATAACAACTTGTATTTGATACGATGTATGAAATACACAACATCGATTAAAGCGTATGCAAGTTTCGCTTCCCTTGAAAACGCGATTTCCCTCATGAAGGTGCAGTTAGAACCGTTACATGTTGCAGAATTTATAATATAAAAATAAGAGACATTGACATTTACTTGATGAGTGCTGTTCCTTCGCAACACATTAGATGTTCATGCACACATCTAACAAGGGCGCATAAACATTTGATGTGCTGTGAAGGAAATGCATTTGGACTGAAGCTCCCTGAAGTTTGAGTTAATAAACACCGAAACGCTTAGGAGCAATAACTAATTTGTCAGGAAAAACACGCTGTATTGCACGGCAGCTGGTAGATAGAAGAATGGTGTAGACATGGTGCACGGTATGTAAAATATTAAGACCCAGTTTCTGTCTTATTTCTCCCAACACCTTTAATGGTTTTCCTAAGACCATCCAAGCGAATGTCATGAGTTTACAATTAAATGGGTCGGGCGCCTTCTCAGTTCTCTGTAAAAAAGCCTCTTTCTCATTCGTCTGTAACCAACAGTTGTTCGCCATGCAGTGTCGTTAAATAATGTTACAACATATACCAGTTTAATTATAACGGATGCAGCACGACTGGCTGGCTGCAACAGCGTAGAAACAGAACTGACTGCAGATTCAATTCAGTGCTCCAGTTTCATTTGCCTTTTAATTAAGGACTGTGTTCAGTGCGATTCCACCACAATCAGGACACCGATGGAAAAAATTAAAAGGCATTAAGACAATAACAACCAGGGCTGGATATTCTCTGCCCTGTGTAAATGTTTAAATGTTGCAGTTATGACGCACGGACATGCTGAAGTCATTTCACCGCGTTGTCAGTGGAGATTATGAATATGTGCCGAATGGAGGAGACAGAAGCGAATATTTGCTTCCGTTTTACGTTTGGAATTGGCTATTCCTATTGTTACTGGGAAATGATATGACGACTGTGTGCAGGAACAGTGGCACTCTTAGGGGTAATAGGAAATTAGGGTAGAAAATTCCGCTAGGCTAGCGCTGTTCGGTCGAGAAATCGGGAGACCAGGCAGCAGCAAGGGAATTTTCTATTCTCCACAATGCCCATCTAAACTGTGGGTCCAGCCCTGCCTTTTATCCAAACGACACATCAGGTTGGTCGTCCGTGGGAAAAGCGGCTAAGACATGAATCTGACCACTGGCCTCCATCTAGTGTCCAAGATAAAAACACTTGGCGTGGCAAGTCTACCACCATACGCCTCCATGGCGCGGTTACTAATTGAGTACAGTGACCTTTACCTTTACTTTACCTTCACTTTTCACTTAAACTTTGCTTTCTCTACGCTGTGCTTAACATTCATGTAATGTAGCAATTCGAGACAAAACAGAGGAAGAAAAG
>Ga0123352_10019935_pt1 | contig 10686 bp, 7 predicted proteins | sample TergutLab28metaG_FD_89700 | JGI IMG/M metagenome (GOLD analysis project Ga0123352, IMG submission 89700) | Labiotermes labralis P1 segment gut microbial communities from Petit-Saut dam, French Guiana - Lab288 P1 | ecosystem: Host-associated > Arthropoda: Insects > Digestive system > Gut ... | reverse complement strand
CAGCCAGCCAGTCAGTCAATCAGCCAGTCAGTCAGTCAGTCAGTCATTATATTACATTATGTTTTACGTAGTTACAGTTCTTAAAGTCAAATGAGCCGAGGTAACCACGAATGTTGGGCAGCTCAAAATCAGAAAGTTATCACAGAGAAATTTAATATAATATCCCACCCCAATATTCGTCTGGCCTGAAAAATACCATAAAGCCTCTATCAGTATTCCGAACGCAGTCAGTATAATGAATAGGCTACGGGCTGCACGATCGGGGGATCGAATCCTGGCGGGGGACAAGAGATTCAGATCTTCTCAAAACCTTCAAACTGACTCGAGGGCCCACACAGCCTCCTACTTAACAAGTAAAAAGGCTTTTTCCCCAGGAGATAAAGCGGCCGGGGCGTTACGCTAACCGCTCACCTACATCTAGTAGCCTACCGTGGTTAAGAACGAGTAAAATTATATCTCCAGTCCCCATATGCCTTCATGGAACGTACTGGCACAGCTTTACCTTCATCTCAGTCAATAACGTGGCCGAAATTCTAATCTCTTGCCTACCCAGTAGTAAACCAGAGAGAAGAACACAAGTGAAATAAAAAAAAAACAGTTGGAGGAAATGTGTGATAAATAAAGAACATTACGACAATGGAAGTAGAACCATTGTGCTGCAAATAATAACAGAAATGTTGTAGAGGCCGGATTCACACAATAATGGATGAAAAGGGAAGTAACGCATGGGGGCGCCATCTGGGAAACGTAAACGTTGGGGACCAAGAACACTGTCATTACAAGAAGCTTATAAAAGAAATGAAAGGAAAGAATCTGAAAGGAGGGGGCCAGAATGATAGATTGCTATAGAGTATGAGAACCGGAACCAATCAAAGTGGGTAAATCACATGCAGGAGAAGCACAAGGGAGAAGTGAAGGAAAAAAAACCTCTACGTGTGGCCCCTCTATGTGCCCGCTGCAGTTTATGTGGCCACATTTCATTTCAATGACTTCATTTTATGTGAGACGTGTAATTCTCACGGCGTATGACGATTCTGTCTTTCGGGATGTTGTACCGTGCAATTTGGTACAAGCGCACTCCATTCCTATATGATTGTTAATGAAATGATAACAATCATTGCTGCATCACTTCTATTATCAACCAACAACTGCACTTACATAACTTTCACATAAAACACTTTAAAAACACTTAAAATCACTCCGACATGTTTCGGTCTTGTCAGATCATCATAAGGGAGCTTTGTTGTTCCTTGCTAAAGTTATATTACAATATTCACAATTTAATCCGTTTTTGCAAAAAAGGTGTTATGGCAGCATGTCATGTTGTGTAGGAATGTGTTGTAGAGGGAGCAGTTGGCTAAGTGTGCGTCGTATGCTACGTAATGAGCACACCTAGCCAACTGCTCCCTCTACAACACATTCCTACACAACATGACATGCTGCCATAACACCTTGTTTGCAAAAACGGATTAAATTGGGAATATTGTAATATAAATTTAGCAAGGAACAACAAAGCTCCCTTATGATGATCTGACAAGACCGAAATATGTCGGAGTGATTTTAAGTGATTTTAAAGTGTTTTATGTGAAAGTTATGTAAGTGCAGTTGTTGGTTGATAATAGAAGTGATTCTACAAAAAATGCACGGTGCAACAATAAGATTTATAATCATTGCCGCGTTTTAAATGTACGTCGAATATAAGGCTACCCACATGTGTGTGTGTGTGTGTGGGGGGGGGGAAAATAATGCCTATCAACAGCACTAAATAAAGAGATACAACAACGGTATTAACAATTTATATCACAATTATTACTGCAAGTCCACGCCTGAACAGAGAATTTACCACGCCTTAAGACAGAACCCCTTAGCGCACATGCCGCAATGGCTCCAATGAGCAATCGAAAATCATCGACCCAAACATGAAAAAGTTTAGAAGCCGCAGTTGCGGACGATGCTTTTAGGACCGCATTTAAAAGGAATGGACGGCTTCTCAAAGCCATGCGAATTCTCTAACAACCCACAGTGTACCACTATTAACCAGAAGCACAGTTCTTCTTGTGTATCAACACCAGGTGACGTGTGAAACATCAAATCCATTGTGACTATGCATTATAACATCTAACACTCAGTCCCCTAAATGCCTATAAGACATTCACGGGTTCTCAAAGCAATGCGAATTCTCTAACGACTCATAGTGTATCACTATTAACCAAAGGCACAGTTCTCCTTGAGTATCAACACCAGTTGAGGTGTGAAACATCAAATCCATTGTGACTATGCATTATAACATCTAACACTCAGTCCCCTAAATGCCTATAAGACATTCACGGGTTCTCAAAGCAATCCGAATTCTCTAACGACTCATAGTGTACCACTATTAACCAGAAGCACAGCTCTTCTTGTGTATCAACACCAGTTGAGGTGTGAAACATCAAATCCATTGTGACTATGCATTATAACATCTAACACTCAGTCCCCTAAATGCCTATAAGACATTCACGGGTTCTCAAAGCAATGCGAATTCACGTAAAAAGTTTCCCAACACTAAAATTATTTTCTGAATAGGCACGAGTTCACAATTTTTCCGCTGGTCTTTAGAAGAACAAAATGTCATAATCCGGAAGGCTCTAAGTACAGACGAACAGCATTGGTCGAATGCGGGACGAAACTGCCTATACATGGGCCTTGTGTCGTATTACGGGGGCGTAAATTAAGAAGTGGTGTAAATTGGCAAAGGGCGCTAGAGCAAAAAGCCCTAAAACAAGGGCTACGTGTATTTACTGTTCGTCCGATAGTCAAGCCACTAACAGAAAAATCATGACGTTAAAAAAATATCGTACGTATTGAGAAAGTAATTTGTGGTAAAACATAAGTTTCAGTATGTGCTATAAATGCCGGTCCCAGTGGCCGCGCGGTCTAAGGCGTAGGTCTGCGGCCGCTCGCCTGCTGAGATTGTGGGTTTGAACCCCACCGGGGGCATGGATGTTTTGTCTTTGTGAGTGTTGTGTGTTGTCAGGTGGTGGTCTCTGCGACGAGCTAATCACTCGTAAAAAAAAAACCGTAATTATTGTGATGTGTCGCTGTGTGGTCTAGAAACCTCAAGAATAGGGGGCCATGGTCCGGGTTGGGTCGCAGCCCCGCAGGAGAAAAAAAAAGTTACAGCACATACAAATTTTCCCCTAATTTGTAGTCATTCTGCATGCTAAAAACACATTTAATTCAAAATTTCGCGGCATATAATTCCATACACAATCCCCTGTAACTCGGCTGTAATTACATCAGTCTCCGGGATGTTTCGGCAGACACACACGCCTCCATCTTCAAGGTTTGTTACAGTCATTTCCTGGAAGTTCGTGGCTTTATTATAAATAATACTGTCGCCAAACCTGAACGTGTGATGGAAAGGCAATTACCATTTCACAATTCAATGAAAAAGACGACAGCATGAACCAAACATTTCTTGCTGAAAATCTTTATACGACTTCTGACTAGATACGAAGGCGATATATGATGATGAGCAGACAATGAGAGGCAAAAACAGCGCCCCAAGATATTAGCATATTCATATTTCAGCAAGGAACGTCTACTTGTTGTGCGGCCACGGACCATCCCATTGCTCTATAACCTTGAATATTTATCGTGCATTTGCATCATTCATCATGGGCAGGGATGATCAACAAATCACAAGAAATCCACTTACCAAACCACGGCGCCCATACATATACAGCACGTTAAAAAAAATGGGGATATTCCGGGGTTTTGCACAGTTTCTGTTGCCAATTAGAAAAGCAACGATTTGCTTTTCCCTCGATTACGTCAAAAAAATGCGTACAGGCATCTGCTACTCATCAAAAATTCTAACAGAAATCCATAAACACGAAAGAAAAAGCAATGATGCTATCATAAACTACAAGTATTTTACATAGCCACGCGGCGGACGTATGGCAGAATTCAACGCGTTCTGTTAACCGAATAGGGGAGGGAGGGGGGGGGGGCAACTGTGGTATGTTAGGTAAGAGTATAATAGTAGAGAAGGGACGTAAATCGCGATACTTTTGTCAATTACAGATGTGTCTCCGAAATTCTGCAGAAGTAAGTTCGCTGCAAACAGAAGTTAACTCGTCTCCCGTGAAACGAATTTTTCTGTACTTTGATGAAGCCGAAGTTTCACAAATCCCACAAAAATAAACAACAAAAAATATATATTGGCATTAAGGAAGTTTTAATGATTTAATACAAAAAATATTGGTTTTGTAAACCAAAAATAATGAATAACCTTTTAAAACTTCAGAGGAAACGCAAATACAATTTCATTAATCACCAAGAGTAACATTTTATATAATATATCCCCTGGCATAATAAAACTACATACATTTTATATAATATACCCCCTGACATAACAAAACTACATACATTTTGTATAATATACCCCCTGACGTAACACAACTACGTACATTTTATATAATATACCCCCTGACATAACAAAACTACATACATTTTATATAATATACCCCCTGACATAATAAAACTACATACATTTTATATAATATACCACCTGACATAACAAAACTACATACATTTTATATAATATATCCCGTGACATAACAAAACTACATACATTTTATATAATATAACCCTTGACATAATAAAACTACATACATTTCATATAATATACCCCCTGACATAATAAAACTACATACATTTTATATAATATACCCCTTGACATAATAAAACTACACACATCCGTAAAAACAATTACAGGGCTAATATTAACGCAAATTTTGTAATAGAAATTATCTGAACTTCTCAACTCAAGCTTTCTAATTGTACTCAAAATATAGCTACGTATTATAACATTACAATATTTTGCCACTACAATGTACTATTTTTAAGTTGCTGAAGAATTAGACAAAACCGGACATTTTAAAAATAACCAGTGGAGAGCGTTACTATACATACAGCAACAACATTTGTGAACGTGGAATTACGTGTCATTAATAAAACAGTGACAAGTACTCACGAAGCTAACTGTACTCCGCGAACAGTAAATTCCAGTCGGCAGTAAAGTTCGGTAGTGTTGAAAAATCTTCCCAAAGCGGAGCGATGATAAATAATAAACAGAAGCAGTTAGTAGAAGCACGAAGACGAATCACGTGGCAAGGAAGATTTTTCGCCTGTCCTTTCAGGAGTGCTAGCAACGAATTTCACATTCTTTATATAGCACGTCATTGTTGTGTTTTAAAGAAAGCATCTTAAACCAAACTAGACATGCCAGCATACAGGAACTGCAACGTAACGTAAGAAATATCAGATGACAGCATGCACTCACTCCCAGCTGCTTGCAGACATATCATATCAATTACCTGGCCTCTGAGAAAAAGTCAAATTTGGAAACAGTAAAAAAAAAAAAAATTACAACATAACAGACAAACATGACCCACATGCCCCGTTGTCACCTATCGACCTAGATTTTTCTGCAAAATGACGCCCCACTTAATGACGTGCAGAGAGGCACAGGGGAGCGTCGTATAAAACTTTGGCGTCATCACATATAATCATTTACGTACCACAATAAAGCAGCCATACGAGTATACAGAGGAACAGTCAAAACGTGGCTGTCAGCACTGATGCGACAACCCAGCTGTTCAATATCGAAGTTTGGCTACAGCAGGCCTGCTCAAACTTTTACATGGTGGGCACACATTCGGCAAAATATGGTCTGAATGCGGGCAACATGCAATTAAACACACAGAATGAAGAATAATTAATTATACGTATACTTACGTCCGTTTTTATACAACATGTGAAATAGAAATATACTGAAAACAGCAGTAGAGCTTTATAAAAATACGATTCACAACCTAGAATATGGTGTCGCCAGTTTTAGTACATTGTAAAGGGAAAGGGTTAACAGATTTTTCTCATTTCAAATTTCTCTCAGAGCAACCACACTGCTCGCGAGCTGCAGGCTGATCGGGCCTGGAGCAGAGTGTACTTACGATGTTGTACGAACCAAAACAAATTCTACGCGCCCAGTGTCTTACGTAAAATTTTTAAAGCATCGTCTCAAACTTGAGAACTCGATGTTTTTCAGAATTACAGGAAAAAAAATCGACTATACTTCAGAGGTAGGGACCAAAGCAATGAAGGATAAGATAATAGACGCTTAAAAATTAAACACGGTGTAATAACAAATACAAATTTTTACCATATCACATATTACAGCAAAGGTATTTACATAAGAACAGTACACAATAGGACAAGTTTCGAAAGAAAAATGTCCATTTTGATTACACACTACACACCACGTGATCAGGAACGGATGCCTCTAACAAAATGAGTACCAGGAGTATTTCCTGGGGGTAAAAAGTGGCCGGTGCGTAAGGCTGACAACCTTAACCACCATCCTGGGCCATTGTCACGTAATCTGCGAACCTTAACTTCCTGGAACCCACTGGGCACCTCGGCCCTATAATGGGACTGATTTACCTTTTTTACCTCGCGTAAACAGTGGCTCGCCACCATAACGAACTGACAGATACCTGGGTAACGGATAATCGAAGTTTTACTACAATAATTTCTCTAGTCAGTGTAACTAATGTATATAAGGAACTTTGTTTTTCTTGTATGATTTGTACTTGGTATAGGTTAGGTCAGTGCTGCTGCGAACAAATGGGTTTTGCAATCTGAAACAATTGGGAAAAATATAGTTTAGGGTCATAATTTCTAAATTTTGCAAATATACGATAACAAGAATTCAATAGGCCACAATTATTATTTTAAAATTTGTTAAAAAGTTTGGTACGCAAAATATTTCCATATTACTTCATAAACATACCTTCAGCGTTTCACGGTACGACTCAATGTGGAAAATATTTGGGTCCAAGATTCCTAATATCGCACGCTATAGGGAATTATACTCTAGCCGACCTGACTAACTCGTACAAAAAATATAAACAGAAACGTACGAAACATATAAGGCTTACAGGAAGTCGCAGTGTTTTTTTTTTCATAATTTTTCACTGCCGCTATTTGCGCCGATATTTATATACATATCATTCAGTTCCACTTGTACCATAGTGCAAATATTTATTCAAATTGGTTGCAGGAACAATTTTGTAATTTATCCTTGTACACACTGTATATACTCTCTGTGCAATAAATCTCTTTTAGAAAAAAAGTTTAACTAGCATAATTGGATGATGTTACCTAAATCTGATTTTTATAAAGTTAAGAGAAAATAGTTGAAACGTCAAATGTCATGTCCTGTTACAAACTGTTAATATACGGCCCTATTTTCTGTCGACAGTATATGGCATTACGTACCGGGTTCGATTGTCTCCCTTGTGCTGACATGATTTAACCCTTTCAAGACGAATCCCAGGCTGCTTTATATAAAGACCCAGTCCGTACCGCGCAGTGAACACTTTTCGTCTCGGTTATAAAAATCAATCACTTTGTGGTGTATGGGGCAGAAGTCGCTGTTTGTTCTGAGATAAATACAAAAACACATAACTACTGTGTGGGAAGAGTGTATATTTCTTGAATGTTAAATCTGGTTGGTGCATCACGTAAACAGTAGGCTTTACGAGGTTAAACAGGATGATTATATGATGTAATGATGTGTAAGGACACGATCATTTCACAAGACAGGACAGCGATGACGACAGGCACCAGACTCGCTGACACATCCAAGTGTCGGCTGTTACTTCCTGACTGTTGTGCTGATACGTGCATAAAGTTGACAAATAAATGAACAATAGAAACAGGTGTATCAGCAAGAATTGTCCATAAATTTTAATCTCCAGTCACGTTTCGACACAGTAGGGATCATATGACAATTACGCAGATTGCATTCGATATCAGTCTGCATACCCAGGAGGGTTTATCGCAATGTTGCATTATGCAAGGCGCTTAGGTAGAAGCTTCCAGTTAACTTAATATGCAAGTTATAGCACGCATTCACTGTTATTATTTTCATTCTTCTTTCGTCGTCTTGCCACCGTTTGTTCGTTTCGTGTGTTCGTTTAACGCTATAACCCATCTGGATGCTAGGCCTGCTCTGAGATACACGGAGCCTTTACAAACGAAACCAAACCTGAATTAAAGTCTGTTCGTACCGCGCAGTAAACACAAACCTTCACGGTTACATGCGAGACTGCAAATGGTGCATCCCGTGACGTCTTAGGGCCGAATCACACTTTGCGTCACATTTCCGTTCCGTCACCGTTCCATCTTCGTTCCGTCAGAATGGTCCGTGTTTACACTGTACGTCGCGTTCAGTCACCTTCCAGAACAGCACGTGATGGGAGGCCTGCGATAATTTCCATCATATATGCAGCCCAATTCGTTTTCTAGAAGACAGCAGCAATAGCATTGATGTTAGGTGAAGAAGAGTAAAATGCTGCTCTGAGTGACAAGAAGCGTATGTGGGTTCACAAGTGCTTCAGAAGCAGAAAATCATAAAGATATGGGTAGTTCCGCAAATGATCAAAGCAATCTCACAAAAATGCCAAAACAAGGACAAGATCTCTTTCTACTTCCTCTTTCCATCTTTTCCTTGGTCTTCCCCTAAGACTCGTCCCTTCCAGTTCTTGAGTGAAGATCTTTTTGGGCATTCTATCCTCCTCCATTCTCTCTATGTGACCTAACCACCTTTATCCTTTGCCCTTTTATCCATTTTACTATATTTTCTCCTCTGCTCATCTCTTTTAGCTCTCGATTAGTCCGACTTTTCCATTCCCCGTTTTCATATTTAGGGCCATATATTCTTCTAAATATTTTCCTTTCAAAAATTAGTACAGCTTGTTCTTCTTTCTTCGTCAACGCCCATGCTTCCGTTCCATACGACACTACCGGTCTTATTCGTGTCTTATATAATATAATTTTAGCAGCTCCGGATAAAAGTCGACTCCTGAAGAGACTTATAGGGGCAAAATAAGTTCTACTGCAGGCCAAAATACATCTTTGTATTTCTTTTTCCACGCTATTATCATTTAGGTAAAGATCCACCACACCGAAATCGTGAAGAAATATGGAAAATACAGATAACGATTCATTAACTCTTCCTCAGCAGGCTGCGACTTACTGAGCCGACTTCCGCGCAACTCGTGCATGGTGGATAACTTTTCGTAAACAACTCGTACACAGGATTTCATGATAATCCTACAAACGGTTTAGGCACTGACACCAGGTCACATACTGACGGACGGACGGGCGTGGTCTCCACATACAGCGTTCTTTTTGTGAAGAACCTCTAATACCAGTCTCTTGACGCCGTGTATGGCAGTAATCTCTGTTTATTCTAAGACCCGTACGATACACTCTGTGAACAGAAAATACAACTTCTGAATATCAATACTGGTGGTACACAAAGAAATCGCTGGGCTTTATAAATATTTGGGGGACCGCGGTAGCACAGTTGTTAAGGTGCTGTGCTACAAATCGGAAGGTCGCTGGTTCGATTCCAGATGGTGTCATTGGAATTTTTCATTCACATAACCCTTCCGATCGCACTATGGCCCTGGAGTCGACTCAGCCTCTAACAAAAATGAGTACCAGGAGTATTTCCTGGGGGTAAAAACGGCCGGTGTGTAAGGCTGACAATCTTACCACCATCCTGTGCCGTTGTCATGTAATCTGGGAACCTTAACTTCCTGGAACCCTCTGGGCACCTTGGGCCTGTAATGGGACTGATTTGCCTTTATAAAAATAACTAAACAGCGTGTCCTACACAACGCCTATATTTACTCCGCTCCAGTAACAAAAGCCGTGACCCCAAATTTAGACGATGTCCGAACACGGCTACTCTGATCACCATATCCTTCCTCCGCGACTAAGGCAGGCCACCATGGTACTGGGAACACTATATGAATATAAAGCCGAACAAAAAAGCGCCTCATGCCACTCATTCGTCTACACCTTGCAATTATTAAGTGGCAACACACATTCACTTGCATAATCACGTACTTTGTAAGAGGATATCAACGTTATGAAGGACGCAACTCTATCTCCAGGGAACAAGTGATTACTACGCTGAACAAGTGTTGTGTAATAACCCGGACGGCCGATCCCAGGGTCCGCTCGTTCTAAGGAAGTGCATCTGTGGCCGCTCACCTGCTGGGATTGCGTGTTCGAATCCCGCAGGGAGCACGGATGTCTCTCCCTTGTGAGTGCTGTGTGCTGTGCAGGTAGAGGTCTCTTCGTCGTGCCGATCACTGGTCCAGAGGAATGCTAAGGAGTGTGGTGTGTCTGAGTGTGATCGCGAGGCCTCGACAGCGAGGAACGCCTGGCCCTAAAAGGGCCGCTGTGCAATGGGGTTAAAAAAATATCTCAGAGGACCACAACATGGTTCTTAGCCATCGCGACAATAGACATGCCACACTTATGTCCACTTTTTACATGTCTGTATGTATCTTCATTTTATCAAGATATGTTACGCTTAAATGCTAACTTTAAAACTAGGCGCCTAGCCCAACAGAGATATTTTGTGACAACATTTAATGTCTGACGTTTCCATATGGACATTGGAGAAACGGGGTGTGGAAATACACGCTGCATTCAACTTTCTCAGAACAGACTAAATTTTGTGAATACTACAATAATGAATCTCCTCGTTTGTTTGCTTGTTTTTGGCGCAACAGCACCCCCCCCCCCGAAGGGCCTCACCCCCCTACTTCCCAGAGT
>Ga0123352_10019934_pt1 | contig 10686 bp, 9 predicted proteins | sample TergutLab28metaG_FD_89700 | JGI IMG/M metagenome (GOLD analysis project Ga0123352, IMG submission 89700) | Labiotermes labralis P1 segment gut microbial communities from Petit-Saut dam, French Guiana - Lab288 P1 | ecosystem: Host-associated > Arthropoda: Insects > Digestive system > Gut ... | reverse complement strand
TTAGAGAAAAGCTTGGCTGGGAGCAAATGGATACCCTTTCGCTCAAAGTTGAGGGCGATACGCTGATACTCAAGCTGTCAAAAAAGAACCCGCAGCGAAGCGATGTACTTTTCCCGGTAGATGGGTTTGTGTAGGGCGGGGGCTTGCTCCCGCCGCATATGAAATGATGGTATATAATGTTTGGGGAGCTTTCAACCCACGAAAGTTCCCCTTTTCATTTACGCCAAAAGGTGATATACTCTATTGAAATACAGTTAGAAAACTCGCAAAGGAGCATCCGCATGTACACAAAAGTTGATACAAACTTGAACTTTATCGAACGCGAGAAGCAAGTGCTGCAATTCTGGAACGAGAACCAAATTTTCCAAAAGAGTATGGTTATGCGTGAGGGCAGCCCGATATTCACATTTTACGAGGGTCCTCCGACAGCTAATGGAGTGCCGCATATTGGGCATATTATAACGCGTGTGGTAAAAGATATTATTCCGAGACACCGGACGATGAAAGGCTACTATGTGCGCCGCAAAGCGGGTTGGGATACCCATGGTCTTCCGGTTGAGCTTGAGGTCGAGAAGGCGTTGGGCATCAGCGGCAAGCCCGGCATTGAAGAATATGGCGTAGAAGCATTCATACAAAAGTGCAAGGACAGCGTATTTAAGTACGAGAGCCTCTGGCGCGATATGAGCGAGCGCGTGGGCTTTTGGATAGATCTCGACAACCCATACGTAACGTATCATAACGACTATATCGAGTCGATTTGGTGGTCGCTCAAAAAGATAGGTGACAAAGGCCTGATTTACAAAGGCCACAAGGTTGTACCGTACTGCCCGCGTTGCGGAACGGCGTTGTCTTCGCACGAGGTATCGCAGGGTTATAAGGATGTTACTGAAGATTCGGTGTTCGCCAAGTTCAAGGTAGCAGGGCGCGACAACGAGTATTTCCTGGCCTGGACAACCACACCATGGACACTGCCGAGTAACGTTGGGCTTGTTGTTAACGGCAAGGAGGATTATGTCCGCGTGAAAGCAGGCGGAGATGTGTTCATCCTCGCGAAGGCGCTGGTTGAAAGCCTGCTTGGTGAAAACGTCGAGATTATCGAAGAAATGAAAGGCGAAAGCCTTGCGGGAATGATATACGAGCCACTATTCGGCTTCGCAAAAGAAGTTTACGCGGAAAGCGGCAAAGTGCCGTTCAGAGTGGTCTGCGACAGCTACGTCACACTTACCGACGGCACGGGTATTGTGCATATGGCACCTGCCTTTGGTGAGGACGACTACCGTATCGCGAAAGAGAACGACTTGCCGTTCGCGCAGCTTGTCGATGTACAAGGCAAGTTCACGCCCGAAGTTAACCTTTGGGCGGGCGTATTCGTAAAAGATGCCGACCCGCTTATAATCAAAGAACTTGAGGCTACGGGCAAGCTGTTCAAAATCCAAAACTTTACGCACAATTACCCGTTTTGCTGGCGTTGCGACACGCCGCTGCTGTACTATGCGCGTGATACATGGTTCATAAAGATGACCAGCGTGCGCGATGAGCTTGTAGCGAACAATGATACCGTAAACTGGCTGCCTGACCATATGAGGAAAGGCCGCTTCGGCAGCTTCCTTGAGGGCGTTGTCGATTGGAGCTTGAGCCGCGAACGTTACTGGGGTACTCCGCTGCCGATATGGATATGCGATTCGGAAGACTGCGGACACAGGCACATGATAGGCAGTATCGCCGAACTTCGCGAAATGGCTACAACCGGCGTTGCACCGGATATCGAGCTGCACAAGCCGTATATCGACGAAGTGCGGATAAAATGCCCGAAATGCGCAGGCGCGATGACCCGCGTAAGCGAAGTTATCGACTGCTGGTTCGACTCAGGCGCGATGCCGTTTGCACAATGGCACTATCCGTTTGAAAACGCCGATATATTCGAGACGCAATTTCCTGCCGACTTCATTTCCGAAGCTGTTGACCAAACAAGAGGCTGGTTCTATTCGTTGATGGCAATCTCGACATTGCTGTTCGAAAAGTCTCCATACAAGAATGTAATTGTGCTTGGGCATGTGCTTGACAAGGACGGTATCAAGATGTCTAAGCATGTCGGCAACGTTGTTGACCCTTGGGATGTGCTGAATGACCAAGGCGCGGACGCTATCCGCTGGTACTTCATGGTTAATTCTGCGCCGTGGCTGCCGAGCCGTTTCCACAAGGAGGCGGTAAACGAAGCGCAGCGCAAGTTCATGGGTACAATCCTCAACACTTACGCATTCTACGTGCTGTATGCTAATATTGACGGATTCGACCCTACGAAGCATAAGTTAGACCACAGCCAACTTGGTGAGCTTGACCGCTGGATTCTCTCGAAGTTGAATTCGCTTATCGCGGAGGTTGACGAAGGGCTTACCGAATACAAGCTCACCGAGCCTGCCCGCGCAATGAGCGACTTCGCGGATGAGCTCAGCAACTGGTACGTGCGCCGCAGCCGCGAACGTTTCTGGGCAAGCGGTATGCCGCAAGACAAGATAAACGCGTACATGACGCTCTACACCGTGCTTAGTGAGCTTATCAAGCTTGCCGCGCCTTTTATTCCATTCCTTACCGAGGAAATCTACGCGAACATCGTGCGTTCGGTTGACAAAACCGCGCCTGAAAGTGTACACCTGTGCGATTATCCTGCGGCTGACGCAAGCCTTATCGACAAAGCCCTGGAGATGAATATGGACACAGCACGACAAATCGTAGTTCTGGGTCGTGCGGCGCGTAACGAGGCGAACATCAAGAACCGCCAACCTATCGGCAAGATGTACGTGAAAGCACCTGAAATAAGCGAGGCCTACGTTCAAATAATCTCCGAGGAGCTTAACATCAAGCAAGTTATCTTCACGGACGACATGACGCAGTTCACATCATACAAGTTCAAGCCGCAGCTCTACACGCTTGGACCGAAACACGGTAAGATACTTCCTAAGATAAGCGAGGCACTCGCCAATGTAAACGGTAACGAATTCTTGGCACAGCTCCGCGCAGGCGGTGCAACGATTATGGTTGCAGAACAGCAGGTCGAGCTTATCGAGGCGGACGTACTTGTCGAAGCTACTCACGCGGAAGGGTTCGTAGCGCAGGAAGACAACGGCATAAGCGTTGCCGTAGACTGCAACCTCACGGATGAACTCATCGAAGAAGGTTTCGTACGCGAGCTTGTCTCGAAATTCCAGACAATGCGTAAGGACGCCGGCTTCGAAGTCCTCGACAAAATCACGATATCCTTGGAATCAGAGGCAAAACTCGCAGACATTTTCGCGCGTAACCGCGAAGAAATCATGCACGAAATCCTCGCGGATAAAACCTCATCCACTACGCTCGACTTCGCCAAAGAATGGAATATCAACGGCGAAACCGCAATTCTAGGAGTTAAGAAATTGTAATATACTGAATAACGGCGCGGATAAATCCGCGCCCTACGACCACCCCGCCCTTCGGGCACCCCTCCGAGGAGGGGAATTGTCAACTGTAGGGGGCGGCGTCCCCGACGCCCCGTTAAGGAGGAATAATAATGAACACTCACGGAAAACGTCACGTGCTCGATGACGCCCTTGATAACTTTAGGCCAGACACGGGCAATATGCACCAACAGCACACCATAACGCAGGATGATGTAAATCACTTCATGCGCGGTGTATTCTGGTGGATGCTGGTTGGGCTGATGCTTACAGCAACTGTAAGCTTTGGCTACGTTATTGTATTGCAAAACAATTTGGCACTCCAACAAGCTCATTCGATGGTGACGATAGTATCGTGGCTTGCGGCGTTTGGGATTGTTATTACGCTATCTGCGGCTATTAACAGACTAAGTTCCGGATCTGCCTTGACTCTGTATATTGTTTATTCTATGCTTATGGGCTTAGCTATCAGTTCAGTTCTCATTATATATGCGATTGACACTGTTTTCATCGCGTTTGGAATGGCGGCACTGTTTTTCGCCATAATGGCTATATTTGGATATACAACACAGTCCGACCTGACATCAATGGGAAGAATATTTACGGCAGGGCTTATTGCTCTTATTATTGCAATGGTTGCCAACTGGTTCATAGGAAGCGACCAAATGACATTCTTCATTTCAATCGCAGGTATTGCTATATTTTGCGGGCTTACGGCGTATGATGTTCAACGCTTAAAGTCATATTATTATCACCATGCAACAGAAGATGGAGTAGAAGCTACGGCGAAACTTTCAGTTGTCGGCGCACTTCTCCTGTACCTTTCACTAATAAATCTTTTCTTGTTTATACTTCGTCTAGTTGGAAGAAAAAATTAGTACAGTATGAAATGTTTTGTAGGGCGGGGGCTTGCCCCCGCCGTTATTTATACCCACATACATACGGAGGTGCTTCATGGATAACAGACCTATAGGAGTGTTTGATTCAGGCGTTGGTGGGCTTACCGTGGCGCGTGAAATCTTTAAACAACTCCCGAACGAGGAAATAGTCTACTTCGGCGATACACTCCGCGCCCCTTACGGCTCGCGCGACCTTGCTACAATCACAGAATTCACTAAACAGATATGTGAGTTCTTGGTGAGCCAAAATGTCAAGGCTCTTGTTATGGCCTGCAACTCCATTGTTGCCGCCAGCTACGATGAAATCGCCGGTATTTTCGATGTGCCTGTAATTGGCGTAATCGAGCCTGCATGCCAAGAGGCCGCGAAATGCTCGGATGCCGCAGTGGGGCTTATGGCAACTGCCGCTACGGTTCGCTCGGGAGCATATGAGCGTCTGTTCAAGCAGGCAGGAGGAACGCAGGCATTCTACTCCCGCGCTTGCCCAAGCCTTGTGCCGCTTATTGAAGACGGCATGATGGGCAGCGAAGAAGCCCTCGGTGAGGTTCGCAACTATGTCAACGAACTGCTTGCGCACAATATCGACACACTGATACTTGGCTGCACGCACTATCCGTTCCTGCGCCCTGAAGTTGAAATTGTCACCGAAGGCAAGGTGCGTATCATTGACCCGGCACACCGTACAGCACACGTGCTTGGACAAGTTCTGGCGCAGCATGATATGAAACGCGAAGAATCCTCCGCGCCTGAGCATAAGTACTTCATCAGCGGCGACAGAACCAAGTTCGATGCAATTTACAAAACCCTGTTCTCGGCTGCTCCGGATATTACAATCCACAAGCTGGGCGAATAACCCGACAAATACAAAAAACTGTTTTTCACGCTTAAACAGCCCCGATAAAATACGACAAGTGATCTATTCACTGTCCGTTAATACCGGGGCTGTTTACGTTCTTGGGTAATGATGTGTTTTTGGTTCACGCTGATATCAGCTGCTACGCGCTAATTCCCTGTATGATCTTTGCGTTTGTAATACAAGGCGCACCACATTGGCAATCTCTAAATCCACCATGCTATGTATAACAGTACCCAGGCCAATAAAACTCAAAAGCCATACGAAACCTAAATTGCCAAGAGAACCGCTGCCAAAGTAAAACAGAGCAACCGCTGCCATTTCTGCCGCCGCATGGATTATAGCGATCACAAAAGAAAATATGCGCAGCCTAACCCACGAGATATTGAATTTATCAATTCTCGATAAGTAGATTGCTCCCGGCAATGCCCATATAATATGGCTGGCAGCGCGAAACACAATAACCAGCGGGAAACCGCCAAAGAAGAAGCCTATTGTAGTGCCCAGGGTTACGCCAATCGCAACGCTCGGCGAAATGAACATGGCTATAAAAATCGCTACATGGCTTGCCAAGGTATACGAAGCAGGCCCTATTACTATTCTTGGCGCAACCATCGGAATAAGTATGCCAATGGCTATCAGTACAGCTGTTGCGGTCAACTTGAATACATTTGATTTACGCGCTATTGCTTGCAAAAAATCCCTCCTATGCCCCTTTACACATGTCATGACATATGCAAAGTATATCAGAAGGGATTCAGTATGTCAACAATTATGTTCCAATTCTCTAACCTTTGTATAGATACCCCGCTTTATCCAAAGCTAAACATACCTGCTCAAAATGAACCTTGTCTCGGCAAGAGATTGTATGCAAATGCAGTCCCATTGTGAGTTCGGATAATAATTTTACCTCGGACGATGCAACCCTGCGCATAAAAACATCAACATCATCACGGTTTTTAAGGTTAAGCTGCCCTGTAATCTCGCCATATAGTTCATGCTCGACTATTACATTTACAACAACAGCCCCGGCATCGACTATAGCGTACAATTCCTCGCAAGTATTTTCGGGCTTATGGCAAGAGACGATCTTCCCTATATACCGACTCGTCCCCTTAAACTCAGGAATCATATAGCCTCTTGCGGTCGCAATAATCTCATGCCCCTGCGCACGTAAAAGCGCGACATCTCCAACAATAACCTGGCGGCTTACATTCAGGCTCTTGGCCAATGAAGATGCACTTACAGGTACATTGCCTTGATTTATTATCCCAAGTATTGTATCTCTTCGTAAAGCTGCGTCCATAACAACCACCTATACCCGGCGGAGAAAGCCCGCTCCATGTAAAACTACTATCTCTGTTCTGCGTCATTCGGACACAAATCAATTATTTCGATTTAGCCTCAGCCTCAAACTCCGGCAGCACTGCATTAAGCACAACACCGATAACAACCGCCAGAGCAACTCCAAGCCTGTCTATCGGTATGTTCGCATCTCCGATTGACAGCATTATCGGGCTTGCAAAGCGCAGTCCCAAACCTGTCACGAGCATAAGCGAAACGATTATCAGGTTTTTGCGTTGGTTAAGGTCAACTTGGTTCATTATCTTCATGCCTACCGCTGCAATCATACCGTAGAGCATGAACGACGCACCGCCGATAATCGCAGCAGGTACAGAACGCACTATGATACCCGCTACAGGGATAAACGCCAGAGCAATCGCGTACATTGCGCCGACACGCAGAGGTCTTGGGTCGGGTTCTCCGGTCATCGCAACAAGTCCTACGTTCTCGCTGTATGTAGTGCTTGACGGGCCGCCGATGAATCCCGCGAAGATTGTCGCAAGACCGTCACCTGTCAACGTCCAAGCCATGCCGGGGTCTTTTGTGAAATCTTGCTTCGCCACGCCGCTCAGGATAACCATGTCGGCCACGTGTTCGGCGATGGTCGCAAACGAGAACGGCAGCATTATCAAAATCGCTATGATGTTAAACCTTGGCAGCATAAAAGGAGGAAGGCCTACGATACTAGCCTCAGCCAGTCCCGGGAAGTTCAGTATAGCAGAACCGTCGGGGTTAGTCATCCCCATGGTGTGCATTGCCAAAGCCACAAAATACGCACCGGCCAAGCCTATCAAAATTGGTACAATTCTCGCAAACCCTTTACCCCAAATCGAGGCCACAACCACCAGTGCCAGAGTAAGTCCGGCCAACATCAAATTATTGCGAGATTGGTTTATGGCAAAAGGAGCAAGTATCAAGCCAATAAGTACAACCGTAGGCCCCGTCACAACCGCAGGCAGGAACTTCATAAACTTTTCAGGGCCGACTTGCTTAACAATTGCGGCAAAAACCAAGTACATAAAACCCGCAACCATAATCGCGCCTGTTGCATATGAAAGTTTCTCGGTCTGGCTCATTCCCGTACCCGCAAAAAGCCCCAGCACCGGATCTGTGATGGCCTGTATACCAACCATAAACGCGAACGACGAACCAAGCATTACAGGAACTTTACCTTTAGCAAAGACGTGGAAAATCAACGTTCCGACACCCATGGCAAGCAAGGTGATACGTACATCAAGCCCTGTGATAAGCGGAACTAATACGGTAGCTCCGAACATTGCGAACATGTGCTGCAGGCCCAGCACTGCAATTTTTGGGTTACTAAGGTTACTTTTTGGCATTTGTGAAACCCTCCTAAAATTTTTTATATCTTCTTACGGGCAAAAAAAATATGAGACATATGTCTCACAATAATGATGAAAATGAAATATACGAAAGGGAAAACGATTGACAGCACTTCATTAGTAATCTGTTAGTCATCGTCATCGCCCCTTCCTCAATTTACTCTCCGAAGAGTATATCAAAACTCGTACGCTTAGTCAAGCACAAATTTATCGAAAAACGCGTCAATCTAATTTGTGAAAATTTTACCACGAAATGCACGAAAAACACGAAAAAATCAAGATGAAAGTCACATGGCTATGTATGTGCAATCATATTTTCGTGCTTTTTGTGTGTTTCGTGGTTGGATTCTTTCTCTTATCCTCAAATTAGATTCACGTGTATCGAAAAAAGAACAACAATGCAAGACAAAAATCTGTCTGCATTGTTACTGTTTTAAACCTCATCGCCTGCGGCATACGTCTCGACACAATACCCAGCATGCCCGCACTTCGTGCAAGTAAGCCATCTTGCTTTTGTCGTGCCGCTGGTAAAGATAACCTCTTTGAATGGCGGCTTAAACACAGAATTGCACTCAGGGCAAATGAACGCCGTATCTTTAAAGTAGAGCTTCGCTACTAATACTCCAAGTAAGTTTTGAATCACAAACCACAACACAGATGGAAGCCACACACCCTGCGTTACCCACAAATAGATAAATCCAATCTGCGGCGTGGTTATCAAAATTCCGGTTGCGATTAACTTTCTGTACCTCTTCTGCACTTTCTTGTTGTTTTCCATTAAGCGCTCTATGTCAATGATGGATTTCACCGGAATAGCTGCCATATCGCTGACATGTTCCTTGATAACCTTGATTGCCTCAAGCTGGCTCTGCCGCTCCTCAATCTCACCGCCAAGCTGCTTCATTTGCTCGTCAAGCAGCAGCGATAAAACCTTGCCAGGTGCTTCGCTCTCCAGAATGCCCTTAATCAAATCAAGCGAAAGCCCGATAACTTTCAGCGTGCAGATTAACCTAAGCTTCATCAAGTCATCATCGGTGTACAGCCGCCTGCCGCCCTCCGTCAAATTGGATGGATGCAGCACCCCCTTGGTATCATAGAACTGAACCGTCCTGACTGAAACATTGCACAGCTTTGCCATTTCCCCGGTCGTATATTTTGACATAGATTTCACCTCCTCATACACAACATTACAGCATTACGCTACGTCACGAACAATAGGTTACGCTAGGTGATTTTTCAGAAAACACTAAATCATTCCATTATATCATAATCAAATTATGCCGTCATCTCTCTGCCGAGTTACCATGTTTCCACTAAATTATCATCTATGGTTAATTTTGAAAAGCTTGGTAATTTTGAAATAGCAGCTTTTATAGCAATTCCCCCAATGTTCGATTCTATATCGCCTATCCCAGCATGCTCCTCGCCTACACCTACAACCATGCCATTAACAATGAGTTCGAAAAAGTCACGAGTAAGACCAACTTGATATTTGATAAGAATTTCTAAGTTGCCAAAACTGCATGAATGCAAAATTTCTCCTTCTGGTTTATCAGGCCTCAAAGCCGCTAAAGCTACAAGTCTTGCCAATTTCAAAGCTTCCTCGTATGCAATGAGTTTTGTTGCAGGAAAACCACAGTCCGTACATTCTTGAGCTAAGCCAGTAACATTTTTCCCGCACTCCGCGCAAAATATCAACGACATTTTTCATTATCCTCCTCTCAAGCGCAACAGTTACTATAGTTATTTCTTTATATAGTAACTATATCATATTGAGACAAGGAGTTCAAGACCCTATTCTAAAGTAGGGTGATTGTTTTGGAAAATAACTTTAGTTTTGATGTAGGCGAACGGTTAAGAGAGTTTCGCCAAAGCAGGGCAATGTCGCAAGAGCAAGTTGCGCACATAGCAGACATAACTCCTGCATACCTAGGTCAGGTAGAACGCGGTTTAAAGAACATAACAGTTCATACTTTGAAAAAAGTTTGTAATGCACTTAATATTACTTTGGCCGACTTTTTCTCTACAGCCAACGAACATGATACAAGCATAGACGAAATCAGCAATCAAATTATACACCAGCTTCACAACAAATCAGAACCGGAAAAACAGGCAATACTCAGGCTGGTTAAACTTGTTTTCTCAATAAAAGAAATGTAATAAGCATTGGCACAGCAAAAGAGGATTCCGCACAATATTTGCGTGAATCCTCTTTTATATCGGGCAACCCTATGTGGTCCCCCTACAATGCAACTATCGTCATTGCGGCCTAAGCCTGCCCCGTGCTTGACACGGGGAGCCGCAATCTCATCATTAAAAACGGAGATTGCGGGTCAAGCCCGCAATAGACTTGTAACGAAACGACCTTTCGGTGTCATCCTGAACGCAGTGAAGGATCTTAAAATCCAAGATTCTTCGCTTCGCTCAGAATGACAATCGTTTATTTCGTTACAAGTCTAATGACGAACAATTTTTTTGTAGTGACACATATATGCGTCTCCGCCCTAGTCTTCCACTAACGGCGAGGGTAAGCCTGCAATGACAATCGATTCTTGTAGGGCGCGGCGACCCCGACGCGCCGTAAATTTTAAGTTTACCTAAGCAAAATCAGCTTCTGCCCTTGTTCTAGTGCTTTTGGGTTTTCGAGTTCGTTAAGGTGCAACAGGCTGTCGATGGAGGTGTTGTACTTCTTGGCGATATTCCAGAGGGTGTCGCCTTTTTGGACTACATACAGCACTATGCTTGCCATCGAGCCGAGTTTTGCCGGTTCAATCTCGCTGAATGTTATGTCGGTTATCATGTTGAACCGTCGTTCG
>Ga0123352_10019933_pt1 | contig 10686 bp, 4 predicted proteins | sample TergutLab28metaG_FD_89700 | JGI IMG/M metagenome (GOLD analysis project Ga0123352, IMG submission 89700) | Labiotermes labralis P1 segment gut microbial communities from Petit-Saut dam, French Guiana - Lab288 P1 | ecosystem: Host-associated > Arthropoda: Insects > Digestive system > Gut ... | reverse complement strand
CACATGATCTGCCCTCTAACACCCCAGCACATGATCTGCCCTCTAACACCCCAGCACATGATCTGCCCTCAGTAATACTCCAGCACATGATCTGCCCTCTAACACCCCAGCACATGATCTGCCCTCTGTAACACCCCAGCACATGATCTGCCCTCAGTAACGCCCCAGCACATGATCTGCCCTCATTAACACCCCAGCACATGATCTGCCCTCAGTAACACCCCAGCACATGATCTGCCATCAGTAACACCCCAGCACATGATCTGCCCTCTAACACCCCAGCACATGATCTGCCCTACACTCGTCATGCACTCAGAATTCCATCTTGTCCTTTAGTTGTCGTTAGCTTTAGGCTGTTGTAGCTTGAAACGTGTACAGTTTTGACAGTGCTTGTGTTCAGCAGACCGCCATACAGCGCTGACAGAGCAGCTTGTTACAAATACTGATATTCTTCCAAATTACATAAACAAAACTTCAGTTCCTGCTTCACAAAGAACTTGGTGCTTTCCATTACAAACATCAACTAATTAACTCTTAGTGCTTAGTGACATAAGTGCTGTTTGTTATGACACTGTGGGCAGGGTAAAACGTAAGTACATTCCGGGTTCTAAAACCTTAGATTTCTACCGACAATTGTTCCTGTACCCCGTTCCAAACAACAGCAAGACCTTTTTTTTGTAACCTGCCTGAATAAATTGTATTCGTGCGGTTTCGTCACGAGGCCGCGTGTTTCGGTCTCTGGTGCTTGTGCTGCTGCAGACAATCCAACATTTGCTGCAGCCTGTAAATCATACACCCGCTTGACACACTGCAGCAGCACAACACATCGTATTGCTCCACATTAAACTGACTGGTGACACTCAACGATTATTGTCTAATTGTGTATTATAATCTTTGTTATAATGAAGAAGAACTCACTTCTAGCATCACATTTGTGCACTACGCTGCAGCATCAGGGACGCCAAGCAATAGGCGATCACAGTTGCTCTATGCACTGTCACTGTGTGCCCCTGACCTGCCAGTGCCACTGTACGGACCGCAAACCTGCACTATCTGTTCACATGTCGCCAAGGTTTGCTATCCTCAGCCAGAATCAACACAGTTTAGGCCCTTCCATCACATTCCTGGAAGATGTCTCTAAATGTTATTCTCCATCGACAGCTAGGTCTTCCCAATAACTCTAGCCTTCATTTCCGACCAACACCTTTTATTCTTTTTCCTTCCGTCTTTCCGCCATTCCATGCTGTCTAAATCCGCACCATTACGACGTGTTCTGCACATGCGCACCGTCAGCCTGCTGGATATGAAACATTGCCAACAATATACTCCGTGACGTGGTACCCACCTTTTGCGAAAGCATTCTTCCTTTCAGAATGTCAAGTACGCGCGTAACGTACTTTCATACCTACACCTGAAAAGTACGGCCAAAACTCACAAATGCCAAACAGCATTACCTGCTGTGTGCAGATCGCTTGCACCAAATTGCAGGCTATTCGAACGGTAAATGTGTAAAATGTGGACGTAATATTGGTACATCCCTAAATGAAACACGACTCACTGTGCCGATTTTCAAGCAACGCAGTCACTTTTCACTTTTTGAGGGTATCATATGTACCGAATTTTTCCGAAGGTGTTGAGAGGTGTGGAACAGGTGGATAAAATCTTGTTGGCGGCTTTATGGCACGAATGTTCAGAAAAGTCACAGCTGTTAAACGGCAGTGTGTTGAGAATGTCTCTGCCGAATTTCACGACAGTCGGTCAAGAAGTATGGACGGAGGGGGTAACAGTTCATTATGGCTGTTACCACGACTGTCATTATGGCTGTCCCCATAGCTGTCATTACGGCTGTCCCTATGGCTGTCATGGCTGTCATTATGGCTGCCAACATGGCTGTCATTATGGCTGTCACCATAGCTGTCATTATGGCTGTCACCATAGCTGTCATTATGGCTGCCAACATGGCTGTCATTATGTCTGTCCCCATGGCTGTCAAGACGGCTGCCACCATAGCCGTCATTATGGCTGCCACCATAGTTGTCACCATTTGTTACTGTTTCCCGTCAATTCCAGAACCTCTGTACAAACCTAACCAAACATAACCTAACCTACCAATTCCATATCTCACGCACCAGTTCCCCACTGCTACAAACGAATTTTATATCTGCAGACATTTTATGGACAAATTTTAATGTATATAATAATCCATCTATGTTTTAATATACGCTGTATTGATGTTTAGTTACTCCCTGAAGACGATCGGTTTGGATCGAAACACGTCGCAGTTGTGACAAATACAAATACAGTAGTGTATCAAAATACAGTTGTAACATTAGTGTAGTGTGAACTGTTCATTGCCATTTTCAGACTGCCAGATTAATCCAGTCAACCTTCTTCAAACCTATTCCTTTAGGGTTCACTTTAGCATTATATTTCCGTCTAGCCGACGACTTCCAAGTGCTCTCTTTCCTTCGTACTTCCCCACCATGTCTCTCCTTCCATGTACCTACAGGGCAGCTGTATAACCGATCGTGATACACTCTCCTGTAATAACCCCCCACCTCCCTCATAGGTCACAGTATCTGCCTCAGCACCTTGTTCTCAGACAACCTCCGCCTCTGTTCTTCCTTTAACCCTTATCCTGCTAACGTGGAGAATACCGTGAGCTCCTAATAATGCCACCAGATGGAAGGTGGGATTTAACTTGGGGTTTAAAGGGTTAATGTGAGCGACCATGTTTCACACCCATATAAAACAATGAGCTGCTGTGCGTTTGGTGAGATATCTACATTAAACAATAAACGTCTATTGGTTATGTTTATGTGCCAGCTTAGGTAGCACATTGTGGACTTTGTGGTTCCTACGGCTGTGACTTCACGTGACACCGTGTAGTTTCAGAGAGAGAGAGAGAGAGAGAGGCCTGACAATGTTCTACTGTCTCTTTCGTCAGGGTAGCACAGCTTTACAAAACGTTGGAGCCTCCCTGCTAAGTTAGCCGGCCTCATGCAGCAGTACACTGACTAGTACAGTGTCAGCTGTTGAGTAGCAGTAGACAGCCGAACAAATACAATTGGTTCTCAGTTGCGCCACGGGAGGTCTTCCATTCCACACTGGTTGTTGCATTCTCAGCTCTACGTCAAGAGCTTCTGGCCATGCAGTCTGCACCACCAACTGTAAGGAGTGTTCATTTTCCTGCTTCACCGATTTACTCCGGACCTACGCTCCAGTCAGGTTTGGTAGACTTTCTAAAGGTTTCCATCACTGCGAACGTCTGTTTAGCTCTCGGCATGGACGCTAAACCTCCCCGACACGCGCCGTACGGCGCAACGCTGGTAGAGCGTCGGGCCGGCGCTTTTCAGTCAAGCAGGAAAAAAAAACACCCTATAGAATGTGGAACGTAATTGCTTGGGACCTTTCACAGAAAAATATCGGCCTCACGAACAGCTGAAATATCCGATGTGAGTTTTCTTGTTAGCGTTCTTTTGCTTTATTCATTTGATTATTTATTCATTCATTTGTATCTAAGGATGATTTCAATAACCCATGAAAATACGTCCGACGTTTGGTAGTAGTTTAATGGATGTTTGTGAGACCGAAATTACAGACTTGCTTGCCCAGATCGAATGTCAGAAGAGTCGAATTATATTACAATGTGCGGTCCACGTTGTGTCCTAAGCTGGAACTGCTGTGTCACAATATCAAACGTTCTCTTTGCTCTGCAAACCCGTCTTTCCAAAACGCCTTATGTGGTTTGTGAAGCAAACAGAACCGTATAATGTGCGATACCTGCAGGAGTGACGTCAGTAACAGTGTTGAGCGGAGGTGCAAAATGTTGTGTTCTGAAGATAATGGGAAATTGATGGGAATGTAGCATGCAATAAGAATATATTCTGTGTTCTCTGTTGAAAGTTTTATTCGTAAATCACAGGAAATGGCAATTACGATGATACAGTAAGTCTGATACTGATGATGATGATGATGATGATGATGATGATGATGATAATAATAACGTGTCTATGCCCCATATTATTGACACGCAATAAATATGACACAATACTGCACATTAAAGTTTGTGTAGCTGGGAGATAAGATGGAGGCGTGTTTCAAAGTTTTGCAAGTCGGACAGGAGGAGAAACGTGACAATGCGATATGTCGACGGCGAGACTGTAACATCAGAGGAGAGGAAAAGATTGAGATACGGCAGGAAAGGAATTACTGAAGAAGCAATTACTGATTTTTTAATCAAAAAATATTCACAGATTATTTCCTAGAAGACCCCCCGTTCCCCATTTTAATGAACGGAACTAATTAAAGTGTTTGTTCCTTAATGAAGCTGTTGTTGCTATTGGAAGTTCAGTTGACAGTTCGTGATTGCTGCATCCAGTCGGAGGAACTTGCCGTTCCTTCTAGGCGTTCGGGATTAAATAGCGGAAGTAACTTGATATTTGTTGGCTTAATGATGATATCCATAACCACCGTAAGCACCATAACCCAGTCCATGACCATAGCTGACAGCGGGGGCCGCATAGGTGGCAGCATAGGCGGGGGCGGCAGCGTATCCAGCATAACCCAGACCGTGTCCGTAACCCAGAGCGGGGGCGGCGTAACCGACCTTAGCGACGGCGGGGGTGGCATATGTAGCAGCATAAGCGGGAGCGGCAGCGTATCCAGCATAACCCAGACCGTGTCCGTAACCCAGAGCGGGGGCGGCGTAACCGACCTTCGCAACTGCGGGGGCGGCGACAACAGCGGGTGCAGCATAACCGACTTTAGCAACTGCTGGGGCAGCGACAACAGCGGGGGCGGCATATCCGTGTCCGTATCCGCCGTAGTGAGCAGTGGAGTAGCTGACCTGGGACACGTGGGACAGGGGGGCGGCGGCGGCGTAGCCAAGCTCTTGGCCGTAGCCGCCGTAGCCGCCGTAGCCGCCGTAGGCGCCGTAGCCTAGACCTGCAACTCCGCGCTTTTCGGTTTTCTTATCTGCTTCTTCAGCGAAGACGCCGAAGGCGACAGCCAGCACGATGCAAACCTAAGAGGAATGAAGAACACACAGCTGTACAGTTGCAGTCAAATGGAAGTTGCGTTCTTGTGTGACGTCAGACTGGGCCCCCACGGAGTTTGCGTCACATCCCAGAAGACCTGAATGTACAATTGCATTGTGATGTGAGAACATTGTGACGTCACACAGACAGAATAGCAGCAGTGATACGCAGAGCTGCGGAAAAACAAAACTGCATCATTTGTACTAAGGAAGTGGCCAAGTAAAACAGTTTCCAATGAGTAGTGGCTGTAGCACGCGTGGGAGGTAGGAGACGTGCACAAAAAATTCTAGTAGGAAAATAAGAAGGAAAGAGATAACTTGGGAGTATCTGGAGAGCAGTGATGGGGTTTGTTATAGGATCTGGAGCGCAGTGATGGGGTTCGTTACAGGATCTGGAGCGCAGTGATGGGATTCGTTACAGGATCTGGAGCGCAGTGATGAGGTTCGTTACAGGATCTGGTAGTTGATTATCGTTACCGCGTTAATGAGGATTAAAATTGCAAGAAAGATGGGGGGAGGAGATGTGTTGTGTTGCCTAAATTCAGGATAAGGACTCGTTAGGAAGTAAACAGCCCAAAGTAAGTTAGACTGTGTATTGCTACAGCTCCGTAGGAGGTAACGGCAGAGAGCGGCATTTCTGGTATTTTCGCTCACTTCTGTTGTGTTTCCCTGAACACACAACACTCGCGGTCAGTGTTTAGTGACTCAACGCGCCACTCGAGCACAGAAAAACCTGCAGGTTGAGCGAAAGGTGTTCGTTGTTGTCCGAATTTAATGAAAATTGAAACTTTTGGGGAGATCTTAGCAAAAATAAGCGTACCAAATTGTATGGAAATCCGTCAGTGTTTTCGATGTAACGACGAGGCCAGAGCGATTGGGCGACGTTAATCTGCGTGTTTTGTAACTTGTAACGGCTGACGTAGGGACGAAGAATTGTTTACGGAATGGAGAGCAGAGGGTATCGGGCTCGCTGTTTGCCGGTCTCAGATATTGACATCTGTGTGTGTGGACAGCACTTGGGCCTGAATATCAAAGGAAACACATCGAGATTAATTAACACGTGTGTTGCACAACACATCCTATTAGTCAGACGGATATGAAAGTTGCTCTTAGCTAACTGAGTGTCTAAGCAAGTCCCTTTCCCCGTGACTTGCAGTTCGCTCAGCGGACAAGACCTTCGCACGCAACGGAGAGAACTGCGCTGCGTGATCTTCGAGTTACGAACACTGAACTTGGTTGGGTCTTAGTTCATTGCTGCACTTCGTACGGCAGTAACAACATGACCGGTGCGGCACTGCAGATTTTCAAAAAAGAAACCATAGGCATTTTAAGTTGATTTTAGTTGTTATCAGCAAATGCATATATTAACGCTTTAAATCCCAGTGGTCACTATATGTACCACCAGTTTAACATTCAGCAGTTCCACGTTCTGCCCACACAGTGTATTTATGTGTTTTGTGTGGATCTCAGAACAAACAGCGATTATTTCCCTATACAGCATTAACTGACTGGTTTGTATAATTGCGACGGAGTGTGTTTACTGCGCGGTACGGACTGAATGTTTAAATAAACGCAAGTTTATTCTAGTTTTGAGGAATTTATTGTTTTATTACAGGACCGCCTGTGAAGAACTATTGAAAAACTCTCAAAAGAATACCCAGTTGTTCAGATTTGTACTTCTTCCGATTTTCCAAAAGTGTTTTTCTTTGTGTTTCCATTAATTTCACTTTCCCAACATTTAGAAGATATGCGCATAGCAAAATCTTCCGTCGCAATAAGAATCAAGTAGCATGTATTTTCTATCTGAAATGTTTGAAATAAAGTTTGCAGAAATAAGGTGTGCAGTAAAGGAATGAGACCATTTTGAAGGACTAGGCGTAGATGCAGGATAATATTCCAATTTGGGCACCTCAGTTTCACGTTTACTGCTGTTGGTCCTATTGGAGGTTATCGTACATCTAGTGTGTCCGCACGGTCAAATTTTCAGACAGAAACTACGAACCTGTTTCAGGGTATGTCCCGCCGGTCATTTACACATTCGCCTGTTCCGCATGCAACGTCACACGTAGTCGCAAACACTTTCTTACAGAGGGGCAACTGTTGCTGTAACAGTTCCGATCCCACTCCAGGTAAATGCCAGACTTTTATAGAAATAAGAATAACATCCGAATCCTTATTGAACACAGCTCCATAGAGGCGAACGGGATGAATGCAAATCTAGCGGCACGCATTCGTTCGAGTAGTTTCGCCCGCGCTAAGAGGCGTGAGGTCAGCCTCGCTTTCCGGCCGATGGAAAGCATTCTCTGGCACTAAGATGGGCCGGTCGCCGAGCCGATCTGGTAGTGGTGAAACAGAAAGAACGTGCCCCTACCGGGAATCGAACACGGAATCATCAATCGTGCAACCCGTAACCGCAGTGCCTCTGCTGACTGCACTGTTGCAGCTATTCGTTACATCTGTATGTACCTGACAGTGGCTTGGCTTACCGAAATTACTAATTCTTAATAAACACTTCATTTTTTTCCGAACATTTCGTAAACTTATAAAGGTAGGAGAAAATCAGAAACTGCGTGTATTGGAATGGAAACAGTTTGTCAATTACTGGTAAGTTTATCCTTTATGCCTAACATTATCCTCAAATATTCTTAAAATCTAAGCTCTCTCTCACACACACACACACACATGCACTACCAAGCAGGTTTACCACAAGGACACTACGGATGTCACATCTTACTTTTTTCATCTCCTTACAGGCCGAACACCGCATGCAATAGGACACGGTCTTATTCTCCTGATGATGGGCATAATGATGCCCGAAACATGTTGGGACAAAAAGTTTAATAATAAACATCGAGAATTAGTTGCATCTTGATGGTTCTCTCTCTTCACCTTACACTCCGTCTCAGTTACACAAACCAGTCAGTTAATGTTGTAGAGGGAAATAAATGCTGTTTTTTCTCAGATCCACACAAAACACATAAATACACTGTGTGGGTAGAACGTAGAATTGCTAAATGTTAAACTGGCGGTACATATAGTGACCAATGGGCTTTAGAGGGTTCATTTACCATTGGAAGTTTACAGCTGGCACTCTAAACGAGAAGTTAAATGAAATTTTCATTCATAGTAGAAGTCTCAATTATTTGGACAAGTACATATATATTTGTGTGTGTGTGTGTGTGTGTGTGAAGCACTTGGAATCATGAAATTCGTATAAATAATATTTCAAACCTATTCGTACCGCACACCATACAGTGGGCAACTCCGTTATCAAGAAAGATCAGTCAACGGTACGTAGGGAAGTGCTGTAAGTGCTCGCCACATAAACACAATGTGCGGTTCCCCAGCACGCTGTACGTACGGTAATTACATCTGCACACAAAGTGACCAAGTGTGTGGGGTGAGTTATAGGTGACGGGTGCTTAGGAAAGGAAAGAACCTGTATAAGTCTTATCGGAGATCGACACCTTAGCGGTCTGCAAGGAAAGATATTTTGAATTTTTACCCGACCCGCCTCTAGGAGCACTTGTCCTGACCCAGCGCCAAATTGAAGTTACACAGCCGAAAAGCACGTTGCTTCGGTTCCAACCCGAAAGAAGCCGAGTACGTCTCTTTTACAATTTGCTCTGACCGCTGCGCTATACTGCGTGTTATTTCGTGTGTTAATGTCAGTATTTCTTGAATTAATTATTTAAAGACGCTGTATGAACTGCTGATAACATTTCGAAGTTTCAGGAACAGTACACTGATATCGGACCCCAAACCTGTAAGACACCATATCGAACTGTTTCCAGGAAGGGACGTCTAGGAAGCTCACACAGATTATCGAGTCTAGTTTCCTTCCCGAGTCAGACTGACCCAATTCTACCAAGGTCACCTTCCAACAAATTCCCATTTCGCCAAATTACGTCACCTGCAGACCAATAGTAACTCATAAGGTACAAGTAATGTGACAGCGCAATGCCAGTTGGCAACTTGAAGTTCAGGATAGCAAAATGAATACAACTGTAAATAATTTGATGATTAAAAAGAAGTGACCCGAAAAAATTACAACATTTATGCATATAATATTTTTTATATAATTTGCAACCGGCCCAATCCCTAAAATTGTTTGTATCCATTCCTGTTGTACGCCAGCTATGATAGCAGCCAATGCTGGGGTCTCGAACACACGGCCCTCTGACTGATCCCACTCCAATTTGCCGTGCACTCAGAACAGCTGGCTATCGTGGGGTAAGGAGCGACGTGACAATGCGATGGACATTTAAATTAATAAATACAATATAGTACAGTTTTAGGTTGTTATTTGGTGTATAAAGTGTTAATTGTGGCGTCTTTAGTTGCGATAATAGTAATTACCCTTTTTATGCCCTAAACGGCAGTGCAGTCCACCTTAAATTTTCGTTCCATTTGTGAGTTGACACTCAACTACTTGCTTACATTCATCTTATTTCATAGTGAGTTCGGAACTCACCCTTTTACCTCTGGTTTGTTATCTGAACAGACTGCGCCGTTCGGGCTGTGACGCCGTGTAGTTGCATTCACGTTATAAACGTATCAGAGGAAGTCACTGCCTTAGCTTACTTCAAGTATCGGTTGATTATATTCGCTCACATTTGTTCTGTCTATGCAGTTGGATACCGAACTGTTAAGCTTCTGACTGAAGTCACCGTCTCCAATTTGGTGCGCTATACTGCATTTTATTGGAGGGATTGAAACAAAGCCTTCAGGATTAACTTGCCTTCGACCCTGATGACGGAGACAGGAATTCCTCAGACACGTCGGCAAACACGAAACCTCACGGCGTCATACACCGCCTCGCAGCGACGAGAATGGCGAAGCTGCGGCGGTGTGTTTGTAGCCCTACTTACCGCAACCTTCATGGTGTAACGCGATATTCGGAGTGACGTACGTTGCAAGAAGTGTCAGTTCTGCGCTGTGTGCAGCGTCGCCGCAACTACGGTATTTATACCGAGATCGTTCGACAGCGCCCCCACCTGGAGCACCTCCCGCAGCCAGCTGTACCTTTCCATCAACCGAACTCCTGAGCACAGTGAAAGGTTTGCCATTCTATCTGTCCATTGGCGTGTTTTGTTACATTTTTGTTGCTGTCTTGTCTAGCTTTGATGGAGGCTTTTATTGGTGGAAGTTTCAAGTTCCTATACCTTGTCCGGTCTGCGTGTCGAATCTATACTTGGTGGCGCATTCTGCCATCAATGACGCCAGTAATAAACACCCCGTAAAAAAAATCCGACAGAAATCGTACAGCAGTGAGTAATGAACCTTCTAAAGGCCAATGGTCACTATACGTACCGCCAGTTTAACATTCAGCAATTCTGTATTTTAGTGTTTTGTGTGGATCTGAGAACAAACAGCGATTATTTCCCTATACAGCGTTAACTGACTGGTTTGTATAACCGAGACGGAGTGTGTTTACTGCGCGGTACGTGCTGAATGTTTAAATACATTCGCTTAATTTTCGTCTTTGTCCAGTAAAGAAATAATCGTTTTTATTCTGAGATCCGTACGAAACACATAAATACACTGTGTGGGCGGAAGGTAAGACCTGGCGGTACGTAACGGAACCACTGGGCTTTATAGGGTTGAGACACAGTTGTAACTCTGTGTGTGTGTGTGTGTGTGTGTGT
>Ga0123352_10019932_pt1 | contig 10686 bp, 4 predicted proteins | sample TergutLab28metaG_FD_89700 | JGI IMG/M metagenome (GOLD analysis project Ga0123352, IMG submission 89700) | Labiotermes labralis P1 segment gut microbial communities from Petit-Saut dam, French Guiana - Lab288 P1 | ecosystem: Host-associated > Arthropoda: Insects > Digestive system > Gut ... | reverse complement strand
CTCTATCCTGGGCCAGCCCAATCCAGTCCATATACCCACATCCCACCTCCTGGAGATCCATCCTAATATTATCCACCCATCTACACCTAGGTCTCCCCAGTGGTCTCTTTCCCTCCGGTTTCCTCACCAAGACCCTATACATCCCGCTCTCCTCACCCATACGCGCCACATGCCTAGCCCATCTCATTCTTCTCGATTTTATCACCCGCACAATATTGAGTGAGGAGTACAAATCATTTAGCTACTCGTTATGCAATCTCCTCCATTCCCCCGTTACCTCGTCCCTCCTAGGTCCAAATATTCTCCTCAACACCATATTCTCAAACACCCTGAGCTTCCTTTCTTCCCGTAATGTCAGCGACCAAGTTTCACACCCATACAAAACAACAGGCAAAATTATAGTTCTCTATATCTTGATCTTTAAATTTTTTAGTAGCAACCTGTAAGACAAAAGATTCTGCACCGAATGACAGCAAGCATTTCCTGACGATGATGATGATGATGAGCAAATAGCTGCCCGAAACATATAGAGAATTTGAAATAAATATACAGCAGACAGGACAGCCACCCATACAGAGTGAAAAATATCAGTGTCAAATAGATACAGTAAGTTCTTCTGATGATGGACACATAGTTGCCCGAAACATGTAGAGAAGTTGAAACAAATATACTAAGAAGTAGTGTGTACCTAGTTGGCTTTATTTGAAGAAGTCTTACAATATATTCCCCCTATTTTGTTGCTCTACAGAGCGATGAATACATTTAGTATTCATTGCCATGAATGTTTCCAGTTTCCTATAGTTCTGAAACGCTGTGAGCGGAGCCTCTTTTAAGTACGCAACTCGTGTAATATAAGCCGACATAGTTTCTAATCTTACCTGTGTACTATTATAACATTACGTTAACAGAGGAAGATGTCCTAGACGACATGGTTAAACTTTCCAGGTGTAATTTTATTAAGCTTCATGGGGAAAATGTAATTATTTGTGAGATAAAGAAACAAAGTAAAGTTGAAGTAACATCCAACTCTGTGTTGTTGTTGGCTTGTTGACTTTCGCTGTTGGTGGATAGCAAGCAAAGTGACTGCGTCATGTTATTTTCCCAGCCCCTCTTTCGAGGGCGAATATCACCCTCTTTGCTGTGTCCGGTAATGAGATGAGTCAACCCCATAAAATGTTCTTGGGGGGGGGGGCGGAAGTGGAGGTGGGAGTAAACGCTGTGGGTAACGTGGTAAGGCGTTCGCTTTGGTTCGAGATTGAAGGTTGACTTGAATCCTTGTGTCACACCGCTTGGGTCTTGGGTTTGGTCACTGCCGGTGGCTGGACAGCTGCTGGGGTAGTGTACTTCGTTGAAAACGTGTATATATTCACATTTTTCATTCCCGTGATTTTTTTTACGGATAACCGGAGAAGGATGGAGCAGATCAGTTGGACCGATCGTGTGAGAAATGAAGAAGAATTACTTACAGTCAAGGAGCAGAGGAATATCCTACATGAAATAAGTAAACGGAAGGCTAACTGGATTGGTCACATTTTGCGTAGAAACTGCCTTCTACAGCGGGTTATTGAAGGAAAGATAAAAGGGGGGATAGAATTGACAGGGAATACGAGGAAAAAGACGTAGGAAGCTACTGGATGACCATAAGGAAAGGAGAGGATACTCTCATTTGAAGGAGGAAGCTCTAGATCGCACTATGTGAAGGGCTCGTCTTGGAAGAGGCTTTGGACCTGTCTTAAGACAGACTACTAAGCGAATGAATGAACCGACTATTGATATTTCTTGTACACAAACATGTGTACACGGAAACACAATCTGAAACATATTTTGTTTCATCTCAGAGTCAGTCTTCTTCCGCCTTCTGCTCTCATTGTTCAGTCTTCAGAGCTTAAAGAGAATTTGTGAGCTACAGTCACATTTTGAGACCAGGTTAATGCATAACGATATGGCAGTTTAATGGTGTCTAACCAAATAGTTGTACTTAGGATTGATCTGAGTGCCTTGGTTAATTCGTTACAGGAAATTATGTTCCCAATCGTGCCGTATACCGTACTGTTTCATACCATAAATACTACAGCAGGGGCTGATTCCAGATATTTTAAAATGTAGACCATTAAAAATTTAATTATTTCTTTCAGTGCATCGTCAGTAATAATTACTTCTTTGTAACATAACTTGGGCTGAGCATAAACATTGTATAGTTTAAGTTGACTAAGTTGTTAGCGCAGCTGCAACGTTTTGTAATTTGCTCTGAAGATTATAGTTTACAACAAGTGCTTGTGATGGGGGAATATTTGTACATAAGGGGAACTAGAAGATAAAGTAAAAACATAGGTTTCGAATACTTCAAGTATTACACTCACCTGATAGCATAAGGGTTGTTGCATATACGAGACTGAGATTGACTACGGGTGTTTAGGGCTTATACGAATAAAGTGCAGAAAATACAGACGTTACATAGCGTAGGTAACCGATAACCGTGCATAAAATGGCCTGTAGTAGGGCCGGTTCGTCTGGAATGCCGGTGCTTCGACTAACCTCTTCAGTAACGACGCAAATTACGAGCAGACACGAAGATATACAAGTTGTAGTCGGGAAACGTCATGGAAGCGGTCAGTTTAGGAAATAAGTCGTGCAGAGAAAGATAATGTTAAAGTAGAGCTGAAGAAAATTATTATAATGTGACTTACCAACTGTTTGTGTCACAGTTCGTCTTCAAAATATTATAGTTCCTCAGGTAATCAAAAGCTTCTTCGCGTTTATGGGCTCTGATTTCCATTACTGTGTTCACATGAACCTGCCACTGGTACGTATATTTAGACAGATTACTGTATTGCAGCACAGTCCTATGTTTCAAGCCCTTCTTTCGGGTATTTTTGCCTTTTAAAGACTAAATTTTTTTTTGGTTCAATACCCCCACATGTCCTTGCGGACTTCGTCGTCCTCCCTCCTGGGCATGGCAGTGTAACCGACTTCTGAGGTTGGAACGCCCATGAGGCGCAGTTACGTTGTCCCTATGATGTGGGTGGTGATATAGGAGGATGTAGTGCCAGGAGGGGCCCTTGAACCTAAATTCTACCAACCTACCCAGACCATGGTCACCGCGGGAATCCTCCCCTTCAGGGAAAATTCCCACGGTAGAGCCGGGAATCGAAGCCGGGACCTCATGATTAGTAGTCAAATACTCTGACCACTAGACCATAAGGCTGTTCAGACTAAACGTAATCTGCTTCGTATAAGAAATCAGTCCGTACCGCGCTGTAAACACTTTCCACCACGGTTATAAAAACCAGTCAGTTAATGACGTATACAGCAAAGGCCACTGTCTGTTCTGAGATCCATACAAAACACTCAACGCAAAGCGAGCACCTTGTAGAATTTTTGAATGTTAAACCTGGTTGTACGTAAAAAGAACCTCTAGGCTTAAAAGGGATTTTTTTAATACTGGTCGCTCTTCCACACATTAGCCTTCCAAGCATTCTCTTCCCCGGAGGTTCTGCCAACATAACCATATTCGCATTTCCCTTCCCCCCTAACATTTCTTATGCCTTACCCATCTCATGGTCTTTGATTTGATCGCCTTCGAAATATCTGCCGTGGAGTGCCCATCGTACAGCACTTCGTTACGTTGTTTTTCCAGCCCACTATTCCTAGCTTCCCTTTATAGTGATACGAATGAAATAAAATTCTTCAGGCAAGGAACGGATATAGAGTCGAGTTCACGTCATGACGCTGCTGAATCTTATTAGACAGGAACGTGTGTTCACGGGACGAAAATTCTGGCGTCGATTTTGAAGGTTGTACCCAGAGAAGATGAAGTTACGACGCTCGTTAACCTTTTGACGCCTAATGTCAACTATAGTTGACGTACCGCACTGCTAACCACTAAAGTTGCATTTTATATATTTATTCAACAAATATAGGTACTAAATATTTTAAACATGGTACGCACTCTCCGTTTTTTTTCTTCAAAATGCAATTTGTTTCATAATTCTAATGTATTTGCTTCCTGTATTATTCACATTTTATATACAGGATGTGCTAAAATTTAAAAAAATAATTCCGGCGCCAAAAGGTTAAATACACTACCCTGAAATATAGTGACTCTATGCCGAAATTTGTCTACTTCCAATTGTGCCATGTAGTGACTACAGTATTCCTACTTCCTCACTTACAACATTTTGCTCCCACATCGGTGTGTCGTGTACTGTGCATCGAATCTTGTGTTGGTGACATTGACAGGATGTTTCAGATCCTACGCGTGATAAAATATGTATGGTTATCGGTCTACCATTCAAATGCAATATTTATGACGTTCTTTCCTTTTCCATTTCATGCCACATGAGTTTTGTAATTCATAATAAATCGATAAACAACATACTGATTACTCAGTCCGTCAGAATGAACATAATGTCGCAGACATCACTAAAAAGAAATAGACGTGGAAATCGCTATGCCCAGCGCGTCGTTTATGTTTACATTAAATATTAATGCTCTGCATGATACATAACGTGTAATAACTGCATATTCAATACGGGTGTCGACGTTGGGGTTGCGTTGAGTAAAAAACCAGAAGACAGCGAAGCAGTTGGGTCTACGTTAATTCACGTAATGTGCGAAGGTAATGAGTCTGTCACATTTTGTAAGCGCGTTCGAAAAGTAGCAAGAAGCCCCTGTTAGCTCCGTTATGCCTGTCCGCTTGTCAGCTCTCATTGGCTGGGCTCCGGATGGTCAAAATTTCGCGAAAAATTTTTCTAAGTGCTTCTTATTGCTATCAAAATAAACATCTTTAAAGCTGAGAAAAGACCCGATAAAGGTAAAGATAAAGTTCACCCTAGAACAGGCCACGAAAGCCCGGAGAGAGAGTAGAGGTGTATATATATTCTTTCTTTAACCTCGGCGCTAGATGAGTGTGGGTGGTCAACGCCACGCCCCGGCCGCTTTACCTCCGGGAAAGACCCGGTACCAATTGTGTAGGAGGTTGGGTGGGCCCCAGAGCCGCTCTGGACGGGTGCGTAATGTCTTGCCCCACACCAGGTTTCGATCCCCGGACCGTCGAGCCCGTAGCGAGTCGCTATAACGACTGAGCTCTCCCGGGCCGTGGAAAGAGCCGATAGCAATGCAGTATTGCCTCAGGTGAGATGTGACATCCACGGGGACGATTTGTGCGAAGCTTACATTTGCTCAGCAGTTCCCTGTTGCCATGCAAGATAGGAAACGTAAGGACACTGTAGCGCAGTCGGATATTCGCATGTAATTTGGCCTTAATTATCCGCCCTGTGGAGGGCCGGGTAGCGTAGTCCGTATAGCGACTGGCTACGGGTTGGACGGTCCGGGGATCGAATCCTGGCGGAGGCGAGATTTTCCGCACATGTCCAGACCGTCCCTGGGGTCCACCCAGCCTCTTGTACAATAGGTACCGGGTCTTTCCCGGGGGTAAAGAGCGGCCAGGGCGTGACGCTGACCCCTCACCCCCTTCCAGTGCCGTGGTTAAGAAAGAGTATAGCTATACCTCTATTCCCCTATGGGCCGTACGGTCTGTACAGGGCCTCAGTTCCTGTACAAGGGTGCATATTTTTTATCTGCCCTGTACAGTGCATCTGTAACTCACAGTTTTAACTAGTCGAAATCAATAAGTATTAAATGCTATTACTTTATATATACAGTATACTTATCTTCAGTACCTGGAATGCAAGTCGAACGTTGTTAGCTCGATAATGTGTTCAATTATTTGGTTTGTCTGTGCCGCATGTTTCATAATTATCTCTTTACTGGAACTGCTGTCTGAAAACAAGGACAGACCCATGTGACATGAAATGAGTGTTTTTATTGCAACTACGTCCTTTTTTTTTCGAACGTTTGTCCTTTTACCAAGAATTAGACGATATCTTTTATTAATGAACGCATACTTGCGTCCATATGCTTCGTGCCGAGTACTTTTGCCCGATTTGGACCAAAGTCCCCAATATAAAATTTAACGAAAACCCATCCAGCGGGATCCAGATAGTTTCATGCGGATAGACAGAATGACGGACAGACACGACGAAGTTAATATTCGCTTTTCGCAGCTTTCACCAAAAGAGCCGAAAACGAAATGAAATAAATTTTCAAAACATACAAATTTTTACACACATATTTTTTTACAAATGGGTTTACAGATGAAATATCCGCTACCCAGATTTAAATCATAGAATCAGCTGCATTTGTACATCCTGCTAGACATTCCGAAGGAAGACGCGCATAACGTCTCATAAACATGACGAGACAGGCCACGTACTTTCAACGTAACAATGGGTCTCGTTCGTGCAACCATTGTTGCAGTTAAAAAGCAATAAGTATTATATATTCTGAGTGTGTGTTTGTAGACTTAGTTATGCCGCATGTAAAGCGCACGCACGTTATTACATTGTCATCTCTGATCGGTCCGACTGTACCACATATTTTAATATTATCTCATAAACGTCACTATTTTCTGAAATAAAGTTATTGAACACGAAATGTGTGCTTTTGTTTTTTCTCCAAATTTCGTTGGAAACTTTTTTTATTCCAAGAAGCATCGAGTTACATATTATAAAAAATGCATATTGGTCTTCGTATAAAGTACCAATTTTTTTTTCCAGATTTTGATGTAGCTTGAATTTTCTGGAAATATTTTCGAAAAATCTCAAATATCAAATTTCATGAAAGTCCGTTGAACGGGAGCCTAGTTGTTCCATACGGACGGACGGGCGGACAGACATAATGAAGCTAATAGTCGCTTTTCGCCCCTTTGGGAACCCGCCTACAACGAATCAACGTTTTGCAATACGATGATATTCGCTGTGTTCATTCATTCCATTTTCATGTGCAGAATGCGACGATTCCTTGCCGTTCTCAGGAGCTTTTCATATTCCTCTCCGTCATTTACTCTTTCCTGCCACACTTCTCCACCAACTGTTCTTCCATCGTCTCTCACCTCATCTTCCCATCTATTTCTTGGTCTACCTCTCAAACTTATTTTTCGCAAATTCATTATAATATTCTTTTGGGAATTCTATTTTCTTCCATTCTCTTTACATGCACAAACCAACGTAATCTATTTAACCTGATTGTCTCTATTATAGTAGGGTTTTCAACACTTGCGTAAATTTCTTTATTGGTTAACCTTTTGACACCTAATGTCAACTATAATGGTCGTACCGCACCGCTAGCCTCTAAAGTTGCATTTTATATATTTATTCAACAAATATAGATACTGAAGACATGTTATATACTCTCGGTTTTTTTCTCTTCAAAATGCAGTTTGTTTCATAATTCTAAAGTATTTGGTTCCTGTATTATTCACATTTTATATACAGGGTGTGCTAAAATTAGAAAAAAATAATTCCGGCGCCAAAAGGTTAATATCCTCCAATTTTCTTTTTCATTGTCATATATACTGGGCCTAAAATTCTTCTATACACTTTCCTTTCAAAAATGTTCAATTGCTTTCTATCTCTCTTTTTTAGTGTCCAAGTTTCTGATGCACATGTTAATGTTTTGTCTATTATTGTTTTCTTTAGTCTCAATTTTAGTTTCCTTTATATGTTTCTATTTTAAAACAATTTCGTAACATGAAATATTATGATAGTCGCTGTTCACATATTGAATTTGTTGCTGCTTCGCCTTAGTTAGGTTTTCCTCAGCCCTTCATAGGTGAGAAACATGCAACATGAATTACCATATCTTTTAAGTGGGTGATACTAATTGTGATGTAAGCTATATATTTCAAATGATGTGTATTTTTTTGTTCCTGAAGTATATGCGAAAAGAAATTAGGCTGAAAAAAATGATAAAAATGTAAGATATATATATATAGGGTGGAAGAGACTGACTGGTAGTGACATGAAAAGGAAAAATATGAGGTCACGCCTCTACCACCAAGAATCATGGCCCCCGTTATGCCGCATGATGCTTCGCGAAATGCAAGGAGACCCGGTTTACTATTTTGGCATTGCTCCATGCTGGTATAGAGCTATAGTACTCAAAACCCCTGAGTAAAAAAAAAAGCGTATAGGGGGGGAACGCGTTTTATATCCATAGATTTCACGGTGCTAGTCAAAACGCATCCATCTGTTTTCATATTCAAATATGCCGGTAGTTGAATGGTATGCCTGCCTGCCTGCCCGCCCGCCTGACTGACTGCTCTTCGATTGCGAGGCACGTCACCAGTGCCGATAGATTAAAACGAAATCAATTTGAGTGCATTTAGGAATAGTAATATACCTATATATATATATATATATATTGTAATTTATCACACATTTCTTGTTTTAAATAAAATTGTATGAACCTGGGCTATTTTCACTATTAATATTTATTTATTTACGTACGCTCACTTGACCTAGCGTGCCAGATAATAAGTGCTGTCAGCTTAGCCACGGCTCACTGTTCCACTTGCCATTATCGCAAGAAATGACGTATTTTTAGGTGCGCCAAAGATCTTTTCTTAGAATAAAATATTCACATAATTGTCCGGTGTGTAAATATTATGTTGATGGTATCGCGTGTTTGGGATTAAATAACACTTATTGGGAACAGAATTAATAATAATAACAACAATAATAATAATAGATGAAGAATTGAAGCGTCAGAAATAAAGTTACTGAGACCTCTGGCAGGCTACACCCTTTACGACCACAAAACAAACGACTACATACGCCGCGAACAACGGATTACAGGCATACTGGACAAGATAGATGAATACAGACGGAACTGGCTTTCACACTTGCAAAGAATGCAACAAAACCGAAATCCATTTGAAATAAAACTACTACAGACCGCAAGGAAAGAGAACAATTGGAAGACCGAAGAAACGGTGGAAAGAGCAGTTGTAACTTTGGAGACGGAACGGATCAAAGGGTCCAATTCTTGATGTTTATGAGTAATAATAATAATAATAATAATAATAATACGGTAATCGGCATTTAATAAGCATATATGACACGGGCAACAACAAATTGTCCAACAACAATATCTTATTTTTTTATACATGTGTGGAATATCTGTACAACCAGCATAAAAATATTGCGTACCTAAAAGTAGTCAGCAGTGTTTCCTCTGCTGACACAGCCGTATGCAAATTTATATCCTCTTGTACTTTAGGTCCCGTTCCGATGCTTATACTGTAAAATGACTTAAAAGTTCTGGACGCTGGTTAAAGTTCTTTAGAAATACTATAAGCACCCGAGCTTAAATTGTCACGGAAGAAGGTATGCTCCCACTTTAGTGGTATCCGTTCCGTTATATACAGGTAATTGCACGGTTACAGACTGTTCGGTCCAACACAACATGTTATTAAATGCTTTATTATCCAACTAAGGCACTAAATTATATAAAATCGTTGAAGTGTTTTTAGCCGATCATTTTTAGTACAGTTGTTTCTTAGGCTTGCTGACGTCAGTTACGGACGGTTCATGGCCATGCGTTGTAAGTTAATCTGTCAACGTATATTCAGGACCGTTGGTGTCAGGTAGGAGGGGAGAGATTTAAATGAGAAAACGTTAGCAGCGGACAACGGACGCTAGCAGTCCAGTAAGGAAGTCAGTCGCGTACGAGTGTGGTGTAGGCAGGAGTACAGAAAAGTGTCTGTGTCAGTTTCCTAGAAATGATCTAGTTGTTTTACTGGATACAGCACTCCATTATTTTATATCGAGAAATTGAGTAAATACAACAAGTAAAAAAGAAATAATTAAAACTATATGTGATTCGGTGAACCACACCCGTTTACCGGAAGAGGATCACCTACCAGATTGACCGCGCCGGGGCAACAAAGTTACGAATGGTGATCGTGTAGATGTTAGAAACCAATTAAACTTATAAAAGCCACTCCAACATGTTTCGGTTCACGTAGGAACCATCATCATGGGAGCTACAACCAATGCTTAGCTAAAGTTACAAATCGTGTTCAACAGTGCACATCGGTACAGACGTTGTCAGTGTTATAGCGACATATTCTGACCTGTTGTGCGTGTGTATGGTTCACTGTATGAAGAGGTACATAATACTGACAACGTCCGTAACGATGTGCACTGTTGAACACGATTTGTAACTTTAGCTAAGCACTGGTTGTAGCTCCCATGATGATGGTTCCTACGTGAACCGAAACACGTTGGAGTGGCTTCTATAAGTTTAATTGGTTTTTAGCGAGCCAAAGATTTTTTATAATCTAGTGCATTAATTAGATAATAAAGCATTTGATATCATTGACGCACGGTGTAACCATGAGGGCAAAATGTTGTTGTTACCTTCAGACGCTGCACGTTTCGACTGCAAGACGATCATCATCAGGCGTTCTTCTACAAAATCTTAAAATTCAAGGCTAAATGTTTTATTTGAGATTTGCTCTCAATTATTACAATGTATATTTACAACAATATTTTAATTTTTGTAGTGTATCATGTAGACGGACGGTTGTGGGAAAAGTACGATGTTCCTTTCAGATTTTTTTAGAAATTTTCCCTTAGGACCTGGTTCCTAAAAATTAAAAAATTGAAAGTTTAAAAAATTAATGGATAATTTCATGGGTAGCGGTAAAATCGGTTCGAGTAATTGACTTGTCACTGGTCTTGGTTTTCGATTCCCGCCACCCCCCCCCCCCCGTTGTGAAGCCCAGATGAGTATTGCGTTCTGTCCCGGTTAATTTACTCTGTTCTTGGGCTGTTCAGATTT
>Ga0123352_10019931_pt1 | contig 10686 bp, 5 predicted proteins | sample TergutLab28metaG_FD_89700 | JGI IMG/M metagenome (GOLD analysis project Ga0123352, IMG submission 89700) | Labiotermes labralis P1 segment gut microbial communities from Petit-Saut dam, French Guiana - Lab288 P1 | ecosystem: Host-associated > Arthropoda: Insects > Digestive system > Gut ... | reverse complement strand
TCGTCCAACCCCCAAGCTGGAGGACCACCCCTCGTCGGCTGTCCGCGACTGCTTATTCAATTTATTCGCAGCTACCCTCCTTATCGGAGGCCGTTCCTCTATCCGCAATCTGAGGACGCGCCATGCCGTGGTGACAGGGACCCACTACATGGCTACATAGCTTCTACCAACTGTAGTTCGGCATACACAAGAAAAATTTTCTGTAACGTTGTTTTATACTGTGTGAGAATACTTGTGACTCAAAATAATCAAGCTTTTAATCACCAACTCTTAAACAGTTTAAAATGTACAAATTTTAATTTCGTCTCAATTCGGACAGTTGTACTGTACATGCATATTTTTACACACAACATTACAATGTCACAGGATAACTTATTGTATTATTATTTTATATAATTTGAAAGAAAAATTGCAAGATTTATGGATTCCCATATTGCAGGAGTATTATTTACACTGCATTTCAGCCTGTTCTGAACTTCGCAGAGATGGTCCGATGGTGGCCATTTGGCCGAAACTTATTGTCGCAGTAAATTAAAATATACATGTTTGTGTTCGGCGGAAACCAGCAACTGTCCGCTATTCTCTTACCGCTGTTTAGTATTATTTCTCTCCCTTTGAAAAGAAAAGTCACATCTGTGCGTGGTGTGCGCAATTATAAAGCACTTGTTGTTAAGTCTGTTCTCCTACGTGTTTCATCTCGACAACACCCAAATGAATTAAAAAATTGGTACAAGCGTTACGACATTGAATGTCACCTCAGAAGATCCAATCCTAACTTTTACGTTCCTAATATCGCGTTGAAAACTTGTGAAGTGAAAGCAGAACTACCGCCATTTAATTTCGGGTCTTAAAAAGTCTGTGTGATGTTAGATCTTCCAAATATACGCAACTTACTTTCAAGAAATTATGCAAAATTTAAAACTTCATATTGAAAGCTGCTTGAACTATACATTTAGCTTTCGGTCGGATGGGTATAACTAAAGACATAGAGGTGGAACCCGAAATCTGGCATGGAGACTTCATCGCATAGGACTTACTTACTTACTCCATGGCGCAGTCCTCCTTAAGAAGCTAACTGGTTTGCAGCTAGTCAAGAAATTACCCGCATTTTATGGAACCCGAAGGTTCATTACCGCACTCACAAGCCTCCGCCACCCGTCCCTATCCTGGGCCAGCCCAATCCAGTCCACATACCCACATCCCACCTCCTGGAGATCATTCCTAATATTATCCACTCATCTACGCCTAGGTCTCCACAGTGGTCTCTTTCCCTCAGGACTAATTATATATAAAAGGTAAAAGGTAAAGTTCACCCTAGAACAGGCCACGAAGGTCTAGAGGTGGAGTAGAGTTATAGCTCTACTATTTCTTTAACCTCGGTGCTAGACGGGAGTGGGTGGTCTAGCTCACACCCCGGCAGCTTTACCCAGGGAAAGACCCGGTACCAATTGTATAGGAGGCTGGGTGGGCCCCAGGGCTGGTCTGAACGGGCGCGGAAAATCTGGCCTCCACCGGGATTCGATCCTCGGACCGTCCAGCCCGTAGTGAGTAGCTATACCGACTGAGCTATCCCGGTCCACGGACTAATTCTGTAAAACAATGTTATATTTAAGTTAATAATTAAAAATACTACGTCTATGCGAATGTTTTGATTTATATGATAACATTTAAGTAGAAACTAATTTTAGTGTGTGTCATTAAAATTCATTTCCTCCCAAGAATCAAACAAATAGTATGTCAATAAATGTCCAACAAGATGCAACTATACACAGTTTATTTTATCTGTAAACTGCTCTACATATTTCGGGTGGTTTCTCGACCCATCATCAGGAGCTAGTCAACCGTTGTTGCTACAGGTAGCAACAAAGGTTGACTAGTATCAGATGCTGTAGATACAGTTATTTGTGCTCCTGATGATGGGTCGAGAAACCACCCGAAATATGTAGAGCAGTTTACAGATAAAATAAACTGTGTATAGTTGCATCTTGTTGGATATTTATTGACATAGAATTGATGTGCATGATCCCATGAACATAGAATTCAAACAAATAATACCAGTAACAGTACAAAGTTCCATTTGATTTTGATTCGAACCTACGACCACATTACATGAATCCAGCATGTGAACTACACTGCAATACGTAACTGGGTTATAGACGTATATTACGTCAATGTATGTTATGAAATTAAAGTTGCTTACGTTTAATTCAAGATTTAAAATATTTTGATCTAAGAATTACTTATAATTTCTTCTGGAAAATCAACAAGTGCCTGAACCGCTTGTGAGAATTCTGCGTGCTCCGGTACGGATGGCAGGTTTCTGAACGTTTTATGTGGCAGTAACTGTACAGGCACAACATTAAAAAAAATAATATTTTGTGCTAATATTCGAGTCATGACAATAGAACGTACTGTACCACAGTACACGGATCAAGGTATTGACTAATACAGCGAGCACAGAAAGAAAGGTACAGGATACAGGACTGAACGTTCAAACTGGCAGCATCATAAATAGGACCTTCAGAAATCCTAGGCAAAGGTCACATCTCTGATTCATCACACACTTTATCTACTATAAACGGAATACAGACTGGCAGACAGAAGCTATTTAATTAAGTCACAGAAATCTGCACAGAGAGCAGCTTTACAGAAGTCAGTTATTTTGATACCGACGGCATATCTGTTCCAAATCGGCTCAGAGTACTGAAGGAATTCTCCAGAACCAGGAAAAGGTCGGCAGTAACACATTATATTACATGCATACAACAACAACAACAACAACAACAACAACTACTACTACTACTACTACCACCACAAAAATTATTGCTGCTGCTATGGTAAAGGTGAAGGTAAAGTTGCTCTTTGTAAGACATGACGGCACAGATGGAGAGCAGATGTAGGCCTGTAGCTCCAGTCTGATCCTCAGCTTCAGATGGATGACGGTGAGCGGTTAGCCACAGGCTTAGGCCGCTTTAATTCCAGGGAGAGTGATCTCGGCACCCATTTAACAGGAGGCTGGGTGGGCTCCAGATCCGGTTTGGACGTTCTGAGAGAGGAGAAAATCTCTTGCTCCTGAATGGAATCGAACCCATGTTCTCCCGCACGATAACCTAGTCACTGCAACTACTGAGATATCCCGCCTCACTATTATTACTATTATTATTAATTATTATTATTTTTATCACCTTTATACAGGTATTCACAATCACATGTGGGAGGGATAGCGTAGTCGGTATTGCAACTCGCTATGGGCTGCACAGTCCGGGGATCGAATCTCGGTGGAAGCAGCATTTCCTCACCCTTTCTCACCGAACTTGGAGCCCACCCAGCCTCCTGTAAAATAGACACCGCTTCTCTTTCCCAGGGGTAGAGCGGCCGGGACGTGGCGTTGAACACCGAACGCCATCTAGCGCGGAAGTTAAAGAAAGAGTACAGTTATACTTATACTCCCCGTCTGAGCCTTCATGGCCTGTTATAGGGTGTACTTTACATTTATTTTAACTTTTATTTAAAATTCATTACCTGAAACAAACCATATTACTCCGGTATGTACAGCTGTTTAGCTATTATGTGTTCAGTCTATCTGGTTCAAGTGATGTTATTCCTCATGATAAACTTGTGCTGAAATATTTGGACTTCTTGAAGCGTGTGCGCAGTTCCCAGTATGGCTGTTTAAGTAGTTTATTATTATTGTTATTATTATTACTATTATCATCATCATTATCATCTCCTTTATGCAGGGTATTTATACTTATATTCCCGAGACAAACTATGTCCCTAGGGAATACAGTGTTGCAGCTATTCTGTTGTTACTATTCATGGTGCTTATATCGTTATTATTATTATTATTAACTTAATTACTTATTTACTTACTTACTTATTTACTTACTTACTTACTGTACATCAAAGCAGTTTAGTTGGCTCTCAAAAGAGTACTGTCAATGGACCAAGCACTGTCCTGTCGAAAATTTTTTAACTTTACGGCATGTATTAAGTATTACTGCCTTCTGCTTTAGAATATATAGGCCAGGGCACAGATGAAGCAATTACAAATCCTCATGCAATTGGTTTTGGAATAATACCCGTTGTGGATAATACTCATTGTATATAAAGGTAAAACAATCCCATTACAGGCCTGGAGATGCCCAGCGGGTTCCAGGAGGTTAAGGCTCCCAGATTTCAAGACAATCGGCACATGAAGGTGGTAAGGTTGTCAGCCATACGCACCGGTCGCCTTTACTTCCAGGAAATATTCCTGGTACTCATTTCTGTTACAGGTTGAGCCAACCCCAGGGCCATAGTGCGGTCGGAAGGGTTATGTCAATGAAAAATTCCAATGAGACCATCGGGAATCGCACCTGCGACCTGCAGGCTTGTAACGCAGTGCTTCAACCATCTGCGCCACCGCGTGTCACTCATGGTATGTACAATACCATTAATATTGGCAGTCTTAATACCATCAGTTCGTTTTCAGTTGCCATTTTCTTATTAGCTCTTCTTTCAAGTCTGTATACATCTTGAGCTTCTCTTTGACGGTGCTGTGAAGGTTGTGACTGTTAGAAACTGCCAAATCTATTAAGTACGCCACGTTATTATGGACCTGTCATAAATCGAGTTCTCTCAATACGGACTGTGTCTCATGTTTATAATACGGTACTGGTGGTCCCTTGGACAGTCCACATTTAATAGCCAATTATTGACGGACAGTGCTGGCTACTTGGCAATGACGATGGGTGCAACTGCACTGAGCTCATGAACTGCATGAATCTGTTTTAAACCTATGTTGAATGGTTTCTAATGCCTCTCGGCATTTTCTGCTGATATCGTAATAATAATAATAATAATAATATAATTTTTCACTTCTCAGGTTTAGCTGGGAAGTATTCGCCTACCATGGGATGTAGTAATCAACAGGATTAGTCTCGGTGGTCTTACTTGTAGTTTAAAAAGTTTCTTACAGTTGAACATGTGCCAAGAATTATAGATTTTTGCAGTTGTATATATGTATTCGGGTGCAAGTTAAGTATTGTTAGACTTTGTGATAGTGACTTTTGAATTAATTCCGTAGATGATATTACTATCGGGATCACTTGTGCTGCCTTTTGCTTCCACATAGCACATATTTCATTCGCCAGTTCTTGGTACTTGTTTTATTAGTCGGTTATTGTTTTGGCGAGATTATGTGTATTTGGGACAGCTGTGTCTATCAAAAAGGTGTTCTTTGTTTTCTTAATCACAAAAGTTATGTCAGGTCGATTAAAATATATTGTTTTGTCCGTAAGTATGCTGCGACTCCAGTACAGCTTGAAATTTTCATTCTCCAATACATTGGCTGGTGTGTACTTATAATATGGACTTTTATCTTCAATCAATTCGGCTGCTTCTGCCAGTTTCTAATGCATAATTTTGGCCAGTCCATCATGTCTCTTTACATACTCGGTAGGTGCCAGTTGCTCACATGCTGCAGTAATGTGTTGGATTGTCTCCGATTCTTTTCCACATCTTCTGCATAGCTCTTCGGTGAATGGCTGTTTAAAAATATATCTCTTGTTCATTATTATTATTATTACTGCAATTATTTTTATTATTATTATTAGTAGTAGCAGTAATAGTAGTAGTAGTCACGATTAGGAGCAGCAATTCTACAACACCCTCCCACACACCTAAATTATGAAGTGTCCTCCCATCATTTTCTGAGTCTCTTGCAAACAATATCCAGCCGTGATAACCGTCGGCATTTATTCCTAGACAACGAGATCTAGTGATGACCCTAGCAAGCTTAAGCAGCGGTGGGTGACTTTCTAGACCTGCAACTGTCAGGTGCCTGGTTCTAATCTAAGCCAGAAAACCAGCAGTTCCAAGTGAAGCTTTCAGTGGTTTTTCTTGGGCTTTCCGAGAAAATTGCGGGATTGTACTTTGATTAGACTAGTACTGCTTCCCTTCTCATTGTTTCCAGTTCGTTACAGAGCAGTCGTCTTCACACTCGACGCTACAAGACTACAGGTATGCCTCGCAGAAAGACTTTTCGGTCAACGACGGACCGTATATGCGACGATGGTCCCATAAGATTGTTATATTATAAAACTTAATATTGCGTTACAATTGCCTACAGCATTCAGTACAGTAACATGCTGTACAGGTTTGTAGCGTAGGAGCAATAGGCTATACTGTATAGCCTAGGTGTGTAGTGGGCTAAACTATCTAGCTTTGTGTAAGTACACGTTCGCACAACGACGAAATCGCCTAAAGACGCATTTATCAAAACGTATTCCCGTCATTAAGCGACGCATATCTGTATAATCTGAGCCAAAAAAGAGCCTAAATAAACGAACAAGAAAATATACGACGCGAACAGTTGTTCCTATAGGAGATCGGCAGGTCTTCGCTATTCGATTACATTTGCAGTCGAATTACGAAACGCTTGAGTCACTTGGGTGCGCGATGGGTGGCTCGAAGTATGGAAGACGGACTGGAGTTCACCCTCTATCGGACGTCTGTGATTATCCTGACACACTCTGTAGAGAGCACTACATTCAGCATGGTTACAGTTCAAGTTGGAAGGGAGGCGGGAGAATGAGATATCAGCAGAATGGAGAAAATTACACGTCGAAAGGTCTTTGAGTTGGAACATGCATGTGTTGCTGCGCGGACTGTATCGGGAGCTCCCGCTGTTCCTCTGTTGCTACTGATCAAATATAAATTGCTGCCACACATTTACAGAAAAATGTCTCCGGACAAGAGTGGATCTATGATTCTTTACCGTTAATGTGTGGAGGTCTACCACCAGGCCTCTTATATGCACTCAGAACTTAAAAATTCAATAATAATTTGTGTCTAACATATTATGGAACGTCAATACACAACATATATCAAACAAGATGCAATAATTACAATTAGGTTATATTTGGTTACATGTTTCGGCCGTGACCGACCATCTTCAGGCCAACTAAGAACAACAATTAAGGTACAGTAAAAATAGTACTCAATGGGATCCCATTTCGTTCACATTAAACCTTGATAAAATATGAAAATTCTTACTTAAGATTAAAACAGTGGAATAGTATAGTAAAATGGTTAAAATAAACTTTCATGTACTGCATTCAGTAATAATTACTCACTCCCATGGGGGTAGCAGCAACTTCCGGTTATCCGCATCGGGTTACAAGACCGCAGGCCCAGCCGTGATAAGAAACTGGGGAGACCGCCACAAACTAGGACTCAATGGTGTCCGTGTCCACGCGATGAAAGCGTATAGGGAGAAGAGAGGTACAGCTCCGTTCATTTTTTACCTCCAAATTACATGGAATTCAGCGCTGAACTTCATGTCCAGGCCGGTTTTCTCCTGGGAAATAACAATGGTGGGCCGGGTAGTTCAGTCGGTATAGCGACTGACTACGGACTGGACGGTCTGGGATCGAATCCCGGTGGGGACTAAATTTTCCACCCGTCCAGACCGGCCCTGGGGCCCACCCAGCCTCCTGTACAATGGGTACCGGGTCTTTCCCGGGGGTAAAGTGCGGCCGGGGCCTGCTGCTGACCACTCACCCCCTTCTAGTGCTGCGGTCATGGAAGAGTAGATCTGTACCTATAACCACCCTCTGGGACACACCGGGCCTGTAACGGGATCACTTTACCTTTACCTTCACCTTTACCCATTTTATGAGGCAGGGTGGGCCCCAGAAGCGGTCTCGGTGTTTTTCAGAGAAGTAAAACCTGTAGTCCTTACCAGGATTCGAACACCGGACCGCTCATCCCGTAGCCTAGTCGCTATACCGACTGCAGTATCCCGGCTGCATACGATTAGATAATGTGGGGAATTGTGCTGTATTGTAAGATGGCGGCAGCCCCTTGGACTACTGTTGCACGCGGCGCGTCCACCTAACGACTTATTGAGGCCGCGGCTTGACAAATTGTTTCGGTACCACGACCGACCCCCGCGACTTCTCACGGTCCGCAGCAGCCACCCCCCGGGGCCCTAATTAGCGGGCCCCCTTCTGCGCGAGACCACACGTACCAGCGTGAACAGGTGCGACGGACGCCCTCCATACACCAGCGAGGACCATAATAATCGATCCTAATATCATTAGGAGATACTGTATCAACTACAGACAGATAAAAGTAGTATCACTGTTCTGTCTCCAGAAAACAGCCTTCGTGTAAATATTCAGCATTGTTACAAAAGTAAAGTTGAAATGAGCAGCGCGTGTAGGAGGTTTAATCACACAAAGTGTAAACAGAAAACTATTTAAAAAGAAGTTTCTTGAGAAGTAGCAGTATTAACCTCTGCACGCTCCGACCACTACGCCTCCAGCCGAATCACTTCACAATAAACACATTGTTTGGGCTCGACGCATAAAGAATCAATTTCCCCTAATTATCACGGCAGATGGAACCGAACGATCAGCTCTGATATGCTGATACTGCCCATACATCACATCCGAGGTCGTAGTACTGGACTTCTCTGTATATCACGCGGGCTTGCCTTCCTGGACACCACCATGATTGTGACGTGTGTAAATGCAGCGCCACCTGCTCAGGGTGTGATCTGAATAAGTGCTCTCACACTTTCACGCACAAAGAAAACGAAACTGAAGCGTTTTTCAGTTAAAATCAGCGTAAAATAACATTCTGGACAGACATACAAGGGGATGTATTGAGGGCGTAGTAGTTAATGGTATGATTTGTGTTGCTCTTCTACTCAAAGATCGATCATCACAACAATCCGCCATCTTGGTGGTTAGGTAAGTGACGTGGACAATGTCACAGCGGTTTCCGTATCGCTCCACGCGCACCGGAAACAAAACGATCTGGCTGCATGTATTAATTACAGGGCGCGCCACATGCTCGCCAACCGTAGAAAACAAACGAGCAGCAATTTATCACAGTCCACGACGCTATTTCTGTGAGCTGGGGTGGAGGTGGGGGGGCTGACAGACCAGCTCTGGTTGCTAGGATACCGACTGTTGCATAAACAGGGCGATTCATATGGTATTGAAACACTCAATGTCGATCTCACATTAGAATTTATCTTTCACAATACCCCTTGAAGATAGTGTGGCTGTTGTTATCAGAGCAAATCCATGTACAGTCATCCCTGGCTTCTCGCGGCTTCGAAATTCGCGGTTTTGCAAATTCGCTGCGTCGCACCAAGAATACAAACATTACACTCGGACCCTTCAATGGAGAAGAGAATCAAAGTTGTTCCTCAACTTGACCAGGTCTTGATGCCATACAGCAGGACGTTCAAGGAGTTGAAGGAAAAGCAAGAAGCAGGTCCCCACCACAGTTTTTGTAAAGAAAAGAAAGAAAAAAAGAAAGAAAGACAAACTAGAAATATACTAAAGCACCGATTTGGGGGGGGATCAATTATTCGCGGATTTTCGTTTTTCGCGAAAAGAGAAGAATTGCGTGGGAACATAAACTAAAACGTACTATTGAAATTCTCTCACGACTCGCCATTAGAAAGCACACCATTCAAGTCCTGCCGCGCACCGCCTATTTTGAATTCTGTACGTCTGGGGGTATTAATCACCTTACAAGTCATAAACTTTCATTCCACATTAGCTGATAAATCACCCTGAAATAACCGAGTAATGAAACTAGTCGCAGTCCATGTCACGAGCCGTCTCGAGCAGTGATACCCAAATTTCTTTAGTACAACTCGTTTTGGATTTGACTGAACTGAATGGATCTCAAGGGCAATGAAACAGACAGGTCTACATTATAAATTACAGAAAACAGAAAATGTTTATTTTAATCCAGAAGCGAAAGGATGTAAAATGGAAGAAATTGAAACGCAACACAATTAAACTGCATTCATTGGTATGAAGTGAAGATTTTCTGTGTAATCTTTGGTTTGGAAAGCAAAATTTGAAGAAACTGAACCATTAGAACTGCGCTGCACGCTGCAAAATAACCCTCAAGAGCTCAGTTCTCATCTACTTCTCGGCGGGAGCCTGGAATCACGAACTAAACCGTTAGGTTAAACGGGGATTCACCAACAGAAGTGTCCATCCACTGTATCAAGTTGAATTTTGTTAAAAACGTGACAATATTTATGGGACATGTCTATACTTAGAATTTTCCTTTTTGTACCCACAGAGCCGATGGAAACCCTGCGCTAGACCCTTGGATTCCGCGCAGCATATTTTGAAAACTACTGAGCTAGAGGATGGGATCAACGTGTTGTTCCGCGACCCAGTAATGCCCGTAGCTCTGCAATGCGAAGGCGTGAGTTCGAATCTATATTGTTGTTGAGCACATCGGTAATACCTACGTAGACAGAAACAAATGGCGACCATACATCGCAGTCAACCAGGTACTTCCGGTACAACAAAGCTAAATCATCAAACAAATGAAGCGTGGCTTCCGGTGCCGCAAAGGCAGCTGAACATTGCCCCGCCCCTGGATCCAGCTGCTTGCTACGGGGGCGGTGTCTTGTGTTCGAATCTAGTGTTGCTACTGGGAAATGTGGAGATGGTCTTAAAGCGCATCACGGTTTCTGGTTTCTTCGGTTCGTGTCTTAAGCAAAAAGTATTAATTTTGTGCAATAGTATAAACAACCAACTAGATGCAACAAGAACAATTTATTAGTAATTTCAATCAGCTCAACATGTTTCGGGAGATAATTTCGCCCATCCTCAGGAGTACCAGACTGTGTTTACAGCTTGTGGTATAATGCACCGA
>Ga0123352_10019929_pt1 | contig 10687 bp, 9 predicted proteins | sample TergutLab28metaG_FD_89700 | JGI IMG/M metagenome (GOLD analysis project Ga0123352, IMG submission 89700) | Labiotermes labralis P1 segment gut microbial communities from Petit-Saut dam, French Guiana - Lab288 P1 | ecosystem: Host-associated > Arthropoda: Insects > Digestive system > Gut ... | reverse complement strand
TATACTCTCCGTTTTTTTCTCTTCAAAATGCAGTTTGATTTATAATTCTAACGTATTTTGTTCCTGTATTATTCACATTTTATATACAGGGTGTGCTGAAATTTAAAAAAAAATAATTCCGGCGCCAAAAGTTTAAATAATTAACTTGCCATTCTCTCTCTCTCTCTCTCTCTCTCTCTCTCTATAAATCAAAACGCGTAAATTTGGAATAAAATCTAAATATAATTGCCATACTGCTCAACTCGAAATAAAGTGAATTTTGAATACCAGTCAATATGCCTTACCTTGAATAAACAGTAGACGGCACAGCATCGTATTATCGTTAAAATAATCTTTGTAATAATTGTATTCAATCACTATAATTCTTCAATCGTAGATACGTGACGGCCGACAACTAATTTGCTAGCGAGTGAGGGCGTTTACCGGGTTGCGCTAAGCTTTTATAGTGAAGAGCTGACAAGTCATGCATTCTTAAGGGTATAATGATCTGACCAAGTCACTGCCGGGTTCAAGGTGATTAGTATTGCTGACTTTAGCGTTTGTGACTGAACGATCTCTTCCTGGATTTAAACTATTAAAATTTCGAAGTTTCTACTTAATACAAATACATATGTAAATTTGATATTCATTACAATATATAGGCGCAGGTACAGTCTGTCCTTACCTGAAACTGCATGACTTTAGCCCTACTGATTCACTACTTAGTTAAATAACCCGTAGTTTATACAACCGCCATTTTTTAACTATAGGCCTGCGTTAAGGTGCAGGTTTTTGAACACTTCTGGCCAGGTTTACGTAATTTAAGGCCCTGCCTTAAGCTGTACTGACGTCATTCTACCCCGCAAATCCATGCAGCCACCATGGTGTTATTTGCGACTGTTAGGAACTTAACGACACGAGATTGGATTGGCCTAAAGTGGCACAAGTTAAGGGTCAAGCTAAATAAAAAAGGTAAGATGGCAAGACTTGTAGGGTCTATAGCAGTCTTGATTACGTATTTTATTGGGAAAGGAATTAGTGTCACTTTCAATCAGCTAATTCATATGGCATTGAATTAAAAGAAAACTTGGAATCGCGGTCCTTATTGTTGCACCGTGCACATCGTCGAATTATTTAATTAGTATACCAACTGATGCACATACATAAAAATTCAACATTAAAACATTAAAATTGCTCCGACGTGTTTCGTTCATAAGATCATCATCAGGGAGCTACACTTTCCTCGCTAAAGTCACTATTAAAATTGGTCACTGCTTAATTTCGTTTATTAAACAGTGACTAATTTTAATACTGACTTTAGCGAGGAAAGTGTAGCTCCCTGATGATGATCTTAGGATCGAAACATGTCGGAGCAATTTTAATGTTTTAATGTGGAATTTTTATGAATGTGCATCAGTTGGTACACTAATTAAATAACTGGAATCGTAGGTTCGAATTCCGACTATAAAATATGGCGCGTTCAGTACCACGAAGTTCCTATTCAAGTCTTTCCATTGAGAAGGCGTTGTCACTTTTTGGGTACCAGATTCTTCGATAGTTCAGTCAGTATAACTACTAGCTGAGAGCTGGTGGGTACGGGGATCGATTTCCGATGGAGGTGAGATTTTCCTCACCGGCCCAGCTAACTTTATATACAATGGGCACCGCGTCATTCCGGGGGGTAAAGCGGCCGGGACATGGCTTTGGCCACCCAGCCTATCTAGCGCCGAGGTTAGAGAAACAGTAGAGCTGTACTTTTACTCCTCCTCTGGGCCTTCCTACCTTGTTCTGCGGTGAACTTTACCTCTCCCAGATTCTTTCAGACATGTCCTAAATAGTGAGGCGGACCGCGGTGGCACAGTAGTTAAGGTGCTGTGCTACAAATCACAAGGTTGCTGGTTCGATCCCAGCTGGTGTCATTGGAATTTTTCATTGACATAAAATCCTTCCGATCGCACTATGGCCCTGGGATCGATTCACCCTCTAACGGAAATGAGTACCAGGAGTACCTCCTGGGGGTAAAGGCGGCCGGTGCGTATGGCTGACAACCTTAACACCATCCTGTGCCGTTATCACAAAATCTGAGAACCTTAACTTTCTGGAACCTTCTGGACTACTTCAGGCCTGTAATGGGACTGCTTTACCTTTACCTTTACCTGACACTCATTTTATCCAAGAGCTCTTAATCCGTTCAGTGTTCGTGTCCCTTCTTCTATGGACCAGTTCTCTGTACATGACCTGAACTTTATTTCAAATTGTTGCGACTTTACAAATTCACTTGTCCTGATGCTGAAAACTGCCAAACTTTCCCGTCCTCCAAAGTGTAGCGACCCCTACAGCTCATGTGAGTATGCGAATATCTGGCCTACCAAAGTGCAGGGAGCGGAATGCCTAAACAAACAGACCCGAGCGCCCTCTAATACAGGATGGTCAAATAAACAGCAACTGCGTAAAGCAAAGAGCCCAACTTTGCTGTCATCCATGACATGAAATAAAAATAGCTAGCCGCTCTGTAAAGCAAACGCAGCCAGCAGATTGTGTTACACTTCCCCCCTCCCCCCTTTTGTTCCTAGAGTTGCAGATGGACCAAAATAATGCACTACGATCACAGTACAGAATTCACTGTAACGTGCCGAGGTGTGGAAATTATGATCCTGCCGTACCGAATATTAGAGTGCTGTTTCAAAACAATGCACCAAAGTCACAGACGTGTACTACAGTAGAATGGAACGAAGTGGTCGTCATTGGTTGCGTATTTGAGAGTGGAGGTAAAACGCCATTCATTGCAGAGGGTGTACTGCTTTCTACGAAAATTAAGAACAAAAAATAAAGTTTGCTTACAAAAAGTCGATGGAGATTTTCTCTCACTATCGCCCTATCCTGTACTGGAGGCGTATTGTGACATGAGGATTAAGTGTCACTCATTCCCAGCTATGTAGGACCACTCTGCTGTTGAAACAACAACGTGCGATAGAAGAAAACCGTGGAGATAGGGTTGGTAAGGTAGCTGTTTAGTGTACCGATATTGACATTTTGCATCATGGTTTATTTATTTCTGCGTAGAAATGAAATTTCAGTAATTCTAAGTCGTCAAAACAGTGTCGAATTGTCCTACGTGAAAGGTACACGCTCAAGTGTTCCCTCCAAGTGCAACTTTTGTTGGTAAAGTGGGGGGTGGCTTAGGATGGGATTAAAGGTCCGACGATGGTGACCAGTGGTTTAGTCGGGTGTCCAACAGCTGAATCTGTGTTGTAGATGTTGCGGTTTGTTTCATAACCAAAAAAATGAATATGGCCGCGCAGCCTAAGGCTAAATTCTGCGGCCGCTAGCTTCGTGCGATGGCGGGTGGCGGGTTTGAATCCAGACGGGAGCGTGGCTCTCTCTCCCTTGTCAATGTTGTGTGTTGTCAGGTAGATGTGGTGTGTGTGTGTTTGTCATTGAGTGTGATCAAATGCAACAATAACCCTCTACATCTAAAATGAGTTGGTAGAAGATGTCAGACTAAGAAAGTAAGAAAGATCTGGATGAATAATTAAATGATTTGTTGTTTGGTTAATTATTTCTTTGGATGTTTCAACTGTTTTTCAGTTGCTTTGTGTGTTCTATAGTTGGGCAGTCGATTCAGCATCTTTCGATAACATACGTTTCCATCTATATGAGTGGGAAGTGAAAGTGGCAGAGACAGGATTAATTTATTTTATTTTCTATTTATTTATCACAGGGTTCTTTGGCTAGTCGTTTATTTGTCCTCTTACACCATCTTATTCTACTTCCTACACCTATCCAGTCTTTGTTATCATCATTATTGTAATAATTATGTGAGCCTTTGCAATTTCGTAGCCGACTTCTATGTTTGAACAAGTAATGTTCACCTAACGTGTCGCGAGATACCATCAATCTCCGTGTTTGTACATGATGATTAGGTCACCGTGTTGTTACCGTCATTCAGTTGGTCCTTGTTAAGCAACGAAGTGAGTCGCGCTCGTTAACACACGCTATGCAGTCACGAGTAGTTGGTCACTCTAAACACAATCTTGGAAAATTATGCTGCTGTGTCTTTAAAACTTGGCAATGGTGCGGAGTCTTTGTGGTTTCAAACTAGTACCTACTGGGGCTCCAATGCTGTACAACACATGGACTCCTATTAAAGGTTAAGCAGTCCCGTTACAGGCCTGGAGTGGCCCAGAGGGTTCCAGGAAGTTAAGGTTCCCAGATTACATGACAACAGCACAGGATGGTGTTAAGCTTGTCAGCCCTACGCACCGGCCGCCTTTATCCCCAGGAAATGCTCCTGGTACTCATATCTGTTAAAGGATGAGTCGACCCCAGTTCCATAGTGCGATCGGAAGGATTTTATGCCAATGAAAATTTCGAATGACACCATCTGGAATCGAACTAACGACTTTCCGATATGTAGCACAGCACCCACTGTGCCACCGCGACATAGACTTCTATTACAAACTTAAATACAGGGGTACTGAGAAGTCCTTAGCCCGAAGAGGAAGGAAACAAGCTACATTCCCCGCATTTAATGGAACTTGGAGGTTCATTACCACATTCACAAGAGTCCACCATCTTTCCCTACCGTAGCCAAATCAATCCATTCCTCTGCCCATTACACTTTTGACAGGCACAGCTTTTTTTCTTTCTGGTCGGGCTAAGGACTTATCAGCACCCTGGTACAGTGGAACACTCTTTTATTGTTCGAAAATGAAAGGAACGTCCAAAGGAATACCTGGCAACCAGCGCACTGTAATAAGTTTGACTTAGCTTCTACAAAGCGAAGTTTAGTGTGACGTATTTTGTAAAACTTGTTTTAGTATCGATACGAGGTGTTGACTGCCTTATTGATGAAGATAAAATTATTGTGAGTTATGTCACCGTGGCTATTAGTATTTACTGAAGCTTCGAAGGAGCTTGCTGTCACCATTTTCAGGGTGGCAGAAGACTTGGATTTGTCTTTAGATGGAGGCAGTATGCTTCACCGAACCGTCGGTAAGGAGTTGTCCAATAGCGCGGTGCCTTTCTCCACAGGGCTGTTATCTTCTTAGATTTAGTAATTTCTTTCGATTATAGTTTTTAGGCATTTTTGAAAAAAATTGCGAAGAACGACTATTGGCTTCATCATGTCTGTCTGTCCTTCCGTCGCACGGAACAGTTCGGCTCCCACTGAAAGGATTGTAATGAAATTTAATGCGTATTTGAAGAGTTTACTTAAGATCTGTCAAGAACAACGGGCACTTCACATGAAGACCAATATACATTTTTGTTCATATCTCGTTTAATTCTTCTTAGAATGAGAAATGTTTCAAACGCAGAGGAAATCACAACACTCAATTTATGTTCACAAATCTGTCTTTTTTTTTTTTTGAATCGTGCAGTTTTAGAGATAATGTGGAAATACAGTGAGAGAGCCTACAGATGACAATGTAACACGGCGCATGCGCATTGCATGCTGGATAATTAAGGGTACAGACACAAACTCAGAATATATAACACCTATTGCTTGTCCACGGCAACAATGGTGGCACGAACGCGCAACAATATTACTTTTATACATACATTGCGTGTCTTGTTCAACATACTGCACTACAAACAGGAGTACTGCAAGTGCGGTTAGTACTTGCAGTTACACTAAAATAAATCGGACTATTAAAACAACCCCCTGTATTTCCCATTATCGTAACATGAAATCACTTACCCGTAAGTTACCTGAAATTAAAATTTGTTGTTCTAATACTTTCCGGTTGATCCCCTGGAAACCCTTGATGGAGACTCCGATCTCGGCGAAAAAACTCTTTGTTAGATCAAGTAGGCCATTCCGTTCTTTTTTATGTATTATGAATAGGAAACTGTAGATATAATTACAACAATTTTTCTTCCTTGGCATGCCAGTACATTTCGAAATCTGTATACTCTAACAAGTAGGTATGAAGTCAATAACACAACTATTGTTAATTAGATGTTATATTCTAGGTCAAAAGACTACATGTTTCGGCCGGTAGTGGCCATCATCAGGTCTTTGTCATTTGACACACAATTATATAACTAATATTAAGTGTGTCGAATGACAAAGACCTGATGATGGCCACTACCGGCCGAAACATGTAGTCTTTTGACCTAGAATATAACATCTAATTAACAATAGTTGTGTTTTGACGTTTTGCTGACCGTGCATCTCAGTATATTTGTCTCAGTAATTATCCAACTTGATGCACAAAATTTTTGTTTTACAATGTGTTTATTTCAAGCTCGAAAAATGAAGACGTATGAAATAAAGTTTATTGTAGAAGAAAAATTTTGTGCAATTTGGTTAATTACCGAGACAAATAGTTGTGTTATTGACTTTATACTTACTTGCTAGTTTGTACTACACAACGGGGATGGCACAATTCAGAGTCGAAATCTGTGTGTTGTGGTATGGTGGGCACAACTTTTTTTGACTGGTCAGAATTGGTTTTCGCTAAGCAGCAGATGTACCTGTGAACAAATCTCCATTCGCCGTGTTTGTTCGTCCACTGTCCGCATGGCTATACCGTTGCAGTCTTTACTTGTTGAGATTGAAGCAGAGTACTTAATTTTGATTGGCTATTACTCTATCCACTGAGTTTTTTAATCATTTTACATACCACCAGCTAAGTTTAAAGTAAATTACGGAATTCTGAATGTCACAGCCCCAAAATCAATAAGAGCCCTGGATCAATTACAAAGAAAGGAACCTGAAAGGAAAACGAAGTGACTTCTCCAAACCTGTATTAATGAAAGAGTAAATGCTAGCATAATCCATGGAAAGGAACGTCCCTTGTTCTGATTTCGTACTGATAGCTCCACATTACTTTACCACTTCTTTACCATATCTGCAACAGGGACAGGCGCGAGATGTGTGAGTTCACCGGTCAGGTTAATAATTTGGTACGCTTTCAGGGTTACAAATTTATTAACACGTGAAAGAAAAGTTTTGAGATGAATGTTTAGTGGCATTAAAGTAAATAAAGATTGATGAAAGCGATAGAGAAAAGAAACCGCATACTTTGTAGTAATAACGTAAACTGTGAGGTTTTGCAATATCATTTCCATATAAACTGTGTATATGTGTTATTTTATGCGTGTGTTCAAATTGATGATGGCCTTTTAGACCGAAACATTTAGTTGTCATCAATAGAATAAAATTGGTATTTTGTGATTTATTTTAATTCTACTTGTTAAATAGCACAGTGGGGATGTATGATGTGAAGATTTAAAACTAAGTGGCTGTACAATTTTTATAAGGTTTTCCAATGACAAATCCCGCAGATATCCCTTCCAACATTCTTAATTTGTTACATTCGTGCCAACAGGAAAAAAGGACATAGTATTCAATAGGCGTTTCATGGAAGTTTGAAATAGCATCAAATCTTGCGGTTGGAGTGTACCTTGAACCAATTTATTTAAGCAAGGTCCATTTTAATATCATCCTCTAAACTACCACTAAATAATCGCTATTGGAGCTTATCCATATCAGGCTTTCGCTACCTTGTACGCTCGGTGATCCGTGTGGTTAACCCTCAAACTCTTTGATATTTTAAATCACGTTGTGTGTGTGTGTGTGTGTGTGTGTGGCATGTCGCAGGCGACACCTAGTGGGAACTGCCCTTGTGCATAAGCTTCAAACAACACAGGTTTTCTAAGCTTATCTATATTTAATGGAACAAAAGTAATATCCATTGGCTTGCTGTCAAAATCCATTAAATCTGGCCTCCCTCTTCTCAGTATTCTGGTTCTTACGAAGAAGTCATCGTGTGTGGCGCTGGTGGTGGAATTCGATCTCACCACAAGGGATCTGAACCCACGACCCTTGAGGGTCAGGAGCATATATAAACAGACTGCCTTGTTTTCCCTGGGGTTTGGGAACTGGAACAGCCGGCGCAGCTGTCACTGCGGATTGTGACATGATGCACTCTGCCTGGTTTGAGGAACCGTTCAGAGCCACTTTTAGCTTCTTCAGGAGTTCGCACGTCAGTGTAGAGCGACTTCCACTTCCGGGCTTCGCATTATACAAAACGTTTAATAGTTCATTAATCATAGGCCTGGGACAAAATGAATGTTATTACAATTTGATATCGGTGGTACAGACCGGCTGTGGGACAAACCAGCTTCCGTACAATGAGTACTGGAGTTCTTGCCAGGAAGTAAATAGACCGTGGTGTAGAGTTAACCACTGATCTCTGCGTAATTCTGAGGTGAAGAATGAGTGGAGTTATCTTTCGACTTCCCCTGTATGCCTTCTTGAAATAGTTGGGAAAGTTTTGCTATCCTTCGCCTTTACCTGAGCTACTTGGTACAGTGAAGAAGGTACTTGTTTCGAATTTCAAGCAGGAATCAAACATCCATATGGATACCTTCCATGGTTTTTCCATGTCTCTTTTTACGAATACCGGAACAGAGCACTGAAGAAAATCATAACCACTTCTTTCCGTTTTAGAATTTACCGTTCACAAATCATCTCTGTGCTCAAGGTGGTGTATTCCTTCCAACTGAAAACTATCCTTAATATTTCTCTAATTCTACAGGGTGTTGCAGGAGGAATAGTAAATAGTTTAGGGGGTGGGAGTATGGACTGTTACGAGTAAATAAGTTCATATAAACACGTGTCCAATTTTCAATGGGTGTGAAGATACAGCTGTTTGAAATTGGCGCGTACAGGTCAGATTTTTGTCTGTGGGGTTGAATAAAAAGCGAAGTCTACAAAGAAAAATTAAACACAAAAGACGAATTGGTCGCTCGCATTATGAATAGTACTGCCCTCATAAAGCAAGAACGCCAAGACGACCTCTGGAAAGCTACAAGTACTATCGCCAAGAGGGTTGAATAGGGCATGAAGTCGACGGTGGGATTTTTGAACACTTCCTTTGAACTGTTGAAATTTATTGAGATCATTTACATAAACAATAAATGCAGTCAGTATGTCATCAGTCTTTCCTTCATACCTTTTGTAAGGCTTTTTATGCGTAACATTCAAACAGCTGTATCTCCACACCCATTGCAAATTGGACATATGTTTATATGAACTTATTGACTCGGAATAGTCCATACTACCATCTCCTAAAATATTTACTATTCCTCCTGAAACACCCTGTATAATAGTGGTGTGTCTTTGAAGGTCTAGACAGACTCAGAAGAGTTACAAATTCACCACACTTCTTTAAATGTGACTGCTTCTTGGGCCTTACAATACAAAGTACAGATGATAGTTATTTGACGTTTGGTAGGCCAGTGAGGCTGACTACTTAAAGAGCGTAAATGCATATGGGTGATGTATGTGAGACCAGGGTGTCGAGGAAAATATTTGGACTCGAGGGGGAGGAAGTAAAAGGAAGCTGGAGGAAACTGCGTAATGAGCCTCTTGAATTTACCTTCGATGTGTTATTAGGATGATGAAATTAGGTAGAAAGACATGGGCGAGGCTTATGGTATGTACTGGAGGGAAGTGCATACATGTTTTTGATCGGAAAATCTGATGACGAGAGACTGCATGGAAGAGCTACACTTGGAAGCGGAAGGGAAATTAAAAGGATTCTGAAAAACAAAGTTGAAAGTATTTAGACTGGCTTAATCTGCCTCAGGATAGAGAAGTGGCAGAATCTTGTCAAAGCTGTAATGAACCATTGAATTTCCTTAACCGCATGGAATTTTTTTAGCTGGTTGAGGACTGATTACCCGCTACGTAGAATTAGTAACTGCTTAGTGATAGCTAGTGTTTCGCGAAGTTCTGTCGCGTAGTGTTGAGTCCACTGATCTCTCATTTTGTGGTAATGGTGTGCTCTTGTTGGCGCAGGCTCTTCGGGACCAAGTGCGACAAGTGCGGACTGAGTTTCAGCAAAACCGACTTCGTGATGCGAGCCAAAACGAAGATCTACCACATCGAGTGCTTTCGGTGTAGCGCCTGTGAGCGACATCTGATTCCGGGCGACGAGTTCGCTCTCCGGGAAGACGGACTGTTCTGCAAGGAAGATCACGAAGTGCTGGAGAAGGCGACGAACCGCGAGAACAACAACAACACGACCAATGTGAATAACAACAATAGTAGTCATAACAATAATAACGAAGGCTCCAACTCAGGTAGGAAATTGTCTCATATGCGACAGCTTTTATCTGTTTGCCAAAGTCGATTTTTTTCTCATTAGCATTCATAATAAGTGTGTATAGTTAGACAGAACAATGACATACAAAACTGTTTAAGGCATCGAAAGAAATCTGCATGAGTCGAATTAAAATTCACGCTTGATAGATTCCGAACTATTTTGAATTCATCATCAAGAGGATGTACCTTAACAAGCTACATGCCGTTAATTAATTGGAAACCTAAGCATATAGAGATAATGTTAAGTATGGTAGCTAGTAACGAGAGATAAAATGTAGTGGCGCAGGAAGGGTGCATATTTTATGACTACATCAATGTTAATACGCGTATACGTCAAAATTATGGGTATGTGTAATTGGTAGATGTCCGATTGAGATATGCAGATGTCCCTGTATAGATCCTGTTTGAGGCGCTGCGCGACAGGCCGGAAGAGAGCGGTTTCGATTCCCGATGGTGTCATCGAAAATTTTCAATGACATAATCCCTCCAGTCGCACTATGGCTCTGGGGGTCGATACAGCCTCTAACAGAAATGAGTACCGGGAATATTTCCGGGGGGGGGGGGGGGGGGGGGGGGGGGGGCCCCGGT
>Ga0123352_10019928_pt1 | contig 10688 bp, 3 predicted proteins | sample TergutLab28metaG_FD_89700 | JGI IMG/M metagenome (GOLD analysis project Ga0123352, IMG submission 89700) | Labiotermes labralis P1 segment gut microbial communities from Petit-Saut dam, French Guiana - Lab288 P1 | ecosystem: Host-associated > Arthropoda: Insects > Digestive system > Gut ... | reverse complement strand
GAAGAAAAAGAAGAGGAGGAAGAGGAAGAAGAGGACGAGGAAGAAGAAGAGGAGGAGGAGGAAGAAGAGGGAAGAAGAATAAGAGGAGGAAGAAGAGGGAGAAGAGAGGAAGAAGAGGAGGAAGAAAAAGAAGAAGAGGAAGAATAAGAGGAAGAAGAAGAGGAGGAGGAAGAAGCGAAAGCAGAGGAAGAGGAAGAAGAAAAAGAAAAAGAAGAATAGATTCACAGTATGGAACAGAGGAGAGTCATATCAGAACAATAATATCAGTCTACAATGTGAAAGAATAGTTCTTCAGGGAAAGACCAAAACATACAGAACAACTTATGTTGCAAGAAATGTTTCAAAATGCTTCTGAGCAGGTCCTTAAGCCTGCACCTCAACTTCAACTGCTGGTGTTTCTGCAGTTCTCCCATCTTCACCAGACATTCTTAATGAAATCTCCTCAGATGATGCCTTATAATTAATGTGTGCTGACTCAACATAACTTCACTTTTAAGGCAGAACAGCTATTTACTTTTTAACTCTCTACATGTGTGCCAGTACATTGTATGTACTGTGCTTCAACTTAAGAGAAAATTCCCAAATCCCAAGTATTCTGGATAAAAGACCCATGTCTGTAATAACAATAACATCAACATAGAATATGTATATAAAATAAAATACTATTTTAGAAGATTTTAACAACAGATAAATTTAACATATAACACAAACTGATACAAACTAAAGTGGAAATTTGAATAATTCCTCCAAAACTTGTACAAGTTCAATCAATAATGATGGTCCAAACAGACGAGAATATGTCAGAATACAAATAAAGTGGGTGACACCTACACCCATATGTGTACTTTGATAGTTGTTATTTACAGCATTCAATTGGTTTTGTTGAACGTGCAGACAGTCAAAAACAAGCAACAAGAATGATCCCACTCTAAACCCAGTGACTACCTACATCACAGTTATAGCATATCCCTATCTCAGCTGCGTAACTCATGTATTCTTTCAGTGAAGACATCTTTTAATTTTTAACCTCAGTATAACTCTTAAATCATAACGTTTATTGAAATTTGGCAAAATCACTGCCAACTTTTTATGACACAGAAATCTGCAACGTCTACATGCATTCAACTGTACCTATTCTGATCTGTTAGTCAAACAACAGAGTGCATCTGGATAAATAAACTGGACCCTCCACCCACTGTCACTTCATGGCACTAGGCCCTAAATGCACAAAGTGCATACTTCACACCTACTCTTTAAACAGTTCATCACACAAAAATATCTTCATGACATAAGACAGGCATGCCATCAATTAAACCCTGAAAGCACATTTATAGCTAAATGTAACACATATGTGAACATTGAAGGGTTCCATGCGTTTATGTGTTTCATATTATTACCAGAATGAACAGTGATTATTTCCCTGAATACTAGCCTTTGTAATGGTAAGGCAAAATATTTTTTGTAACTTCCAAACTCAGTTTTTAATAACTCTTACATGACATTTTAGCTTTTTAGGGCTCACTTCATGCAGTAGAATACTTTCTGAGAATCCAAAGCCAAGAGTCAGAGGACTGGTCATGAAAGTACTTGCCATTAGTGGAAAGTAAAATTTTTTTATTGTGCCTCACCCCAACACACAACAATCCCATTCTCCCACGAACATGTAACAATTATCTGTTGTCAGCTTAGTTCAGCTAATAATTCCTGTACACTATGCAACATTTAACCTCCACTGTAATAATCCTGCTCATCTTTGTCATCTTACATGACTTGCTCACACAGATCCACATTAATTTATTTTCAGTCTTAAATAATCTCTATTATTCAAAATGAAATTATGTTGTTCTTTCTTGAAAAACACTCACCTGGATGGTCTGATCTGTTTGCAACAGCAGTGTCTTTGCTGCAGTATCAAACAGGAATGGGTAGTTGCAAAAATATATCCTTTGGTTCTGGAACAAGAAGTGAAGTATGTTATACTACACAGTGTACAACTGTGCAAAATATATTACTCTGCATACCATCACTATAACGTACTGCTGACATTCAGAACAAGAAAGCTTGCATTAACACACCCACTATCTAATATGGCTCATGACATTTTCACAAAACCACTCTATCACTGCCAAATGCAACCCAGAATATAGATTAGTCATAAAGTAATGCCTCCTATTTTCTTTTTATTTCAGGCCACTTCAAAAGTTACACACGGTGAAAATTTTACACAACTTAACTACAACACTGCTGCAGGCATAGTTATTATTCAATAGTCTTCATCTCTAGTCATTCTTCTTCTACTCTACATAAGAGCCCTGTGTAAGTTTCTCTCCTTCTTCTGCAGCCATTAATGCACAGCATTCTGTGGTGCCTTGTCATCAGTTTAGTAATGTTGTCCTCACAGGCTGTCTTTCAAAGGGCCAAACAAGTGAAAATCTGATGGTGAGAGGTCAGGACTGAAGGGTGGGTACATCAGCACAGTCTGTCCAAATTTTGTGATGACTTCAGTGGTCAGCACATTGGTGCATGGCCTAGTGTCATAGAGGAGAAAAACTTTAATTTTTCTTGTGGAACAACCTGTTTTCACTGATGGACAGGGCATGGCATAATTAATTTTATGTTATGGAAAGATCACTACATATCTGTTTATCAACCTGGCAGATACTGTCAGACTTTACAGCAGTATAAAGGTGATCATTTTCTTATTTTTCATGAACTTCTGCTCCCCTCATTTCAGCTTCTTTAATCTGTCTTTCACATTGTCAAAGAATACACCTATAAACATTTACCGCGCACACAGTTTGAGCAAACGTTCACGAATATGAGTTGAATTCTCACCTTCAGCAACTAAGAGCATGATCACTGATCACTGTTGTAAGAATATGCAAGTCTTTTCCATAACAGAATTATCTGTGGTGCTGCCACATAACCAGCAAAACAGTTGAAACTATTACAAAATGATCGACAATGCTGCAAGGAATTCATCAAAGTCTTGGTTTTTCATATAAAAGAAGAATGTAACACGACAAAAAATACAGGCATTTGTTTCTGACTGCCACCTGTGGTTCCCATTTTCTGCAAAAGATGTCAACCACTTGCTGCACATTTTTCATGGGATGTTGTCTATTCTCTGAAGAACTGAACCATGAATCTCACACTGTGATAAATCTGATGACATGGAAGCAAGTAAAGTACCAAAACAAAATTTAGTTGTAAAATATATAAAGTGATTCCAAACATGCCAGTTCATAAGTGACAGTAACAACCAGGATAAGAGTGCGATCAGTGTTCTGAACAATGCATATGACATGAGTAATTACTAGTGGTATGGTTGATGCTGGCAAAACCGTGTTGATCCAACACAAACATAACATTAGTGATCATACACTAATGACAAACCAACCAAAGCACAGTTTACAGGAGAAATGGGACTAAAGTATTACATCTGGAAAACTTCTTGGTGTATAGTTTATTACAGCCTTAATTAGAAGCAATTTTATGTCACTGCTTTGTGTCAAAACCAACAGACAGAACACATCCCAAGCAGCACTGTTCTCGAAATGCACCGTCCCAAAGAAGTGAAGTTTGATGATTGTTGTTGCTTGTGGTTAACATAAAGAAGATGATGTTACCCACGCAGTAGTCAAATCGACAAATTATCTTTACCCCAGTTTTCCATGCTACTCTATTAAGGAACCAATCTCAGCTACTATTGCAATAATAGGAACAAACTACATGGTAATAACAGCAGGCTATATAAGGTTGGACTCCTCCTGGATCATTCTGTAACCAGTAGCACACACACAAAACCAGAAGTTAGCACTCAACAATGAAACTTGGTATTCAGTGGGTGTTCATCTTTCAGGCTCTATAACCCAGAAAAACAGGTGTGGTTTGCTTGGCACATGCAGGTGCCACTAGTTACAGACGTAAGTAACAAATGCATGACAGAATATCTGAAGTTCTACAAAACAATATCACTGCTCTCAGGGTGTCATTAATGGTTATAAGGTGCATAACCAACAGTGTCAGACTTACTCAGATGCTGCTGCGAAAGAAGTTAACATCACTATCGGATAAAACCATCAATTGATGCAGCAGCTTCCAGAAATATCTATATCACTCAAACCATGAAAAACGGCATTCAAATGGCATAAACACTTTTTCATACAGGCATGGAGAGACAAGCAAGATACCAGTATAACGATAATAATCATACAGCACAAATTGTAAAGACCAGCAAGCTAGTAATGAAATCAGTACATACTGCAGGCTACAACAAACACACACAAAGGGTAGATAATGATGATAGACACATGGCAAAATACCCATGTGCCAAAAAATTAAAGAAAGAGACAATAAGGTGTTCAAATACTTACTATGTGTGCCACATGCAAAACACACACACACATTACATTGAATGTGCAATTCTGGAAGTACACTATGTGATTTCCAGCAGGTTGTAATTCACCAAATGACTGCTGCAAGTGCACCACTGTAAGAAAACCAAATGACTGTCCTAACAAGAACATGTGACAGTACTACACCCAGTGCTGGAGGATATTTATTCCAGGAACATCATAATGTAAAGAGGGTACCAATAAAAAGCTCCGAAGTCAAGGCTGCATGAAAAAATCTCCTATTATGTGTTAGTGAAGTTACCTGGAAGTGAAAAGCAGAACTGTTTCATCACAGAATACAGTTCATGCCAAGAAGGAAATCTGAAAATTAGAGCATGCCAACATTCTGCTGCTCAAATTGTGAGGTACCACTACATCCTGGTGATTTCTGTTATAGTTATTAAACCCTTGTACAGTATGAAAAAGACACTGGAAGTTTTATTATTATTAATAAACTGTATTAGCAGATACAAGTCTTCTGCAATGTTATACCATGTCACCTGGTATCAAGTTACCAATGTTTCAGGGGAGCACAATCCCTCCACCTTCAGAGGGTCACCCTTAAGATGGAAGCACTACACTCCTCTGAAACGTAACTACTTAGCAGTCGACATTGCATTTTCCTCAACATATCTGTTGAGAGTCTCAAATCTCGTATTTATGTGTATTACATAACACACATATTGTCATTCAGCTACTTGACCATGAAGATGAAGGCATCATGATCATCAAAATAATGGGCAACTATTTACCAGTCAGCACAGCGTATCAGACAACTTAAATCTTAAGCAGCACTGCTGTGAGAACCTCATATAAATCTTGCACAATCCATAGTATTTTCAGAGTTATAACTATTGCTTCTCAGACTGCAAAATTTCAACAAGGAGACAGAAAGAAAGAGATGGAAATCCATACGGCCAAATGGTCATTTAAATGTCTGGCAGTGAATGCGTTAAAGTGAAGATCTTCAAAAGCGTAAGATGGTGGTGCTTGGCAGACTAATTGCTCATGGCAGGAGTCTGTCTAAGTAACAAAATGTAACATCACCAGAATGAGAATATCAGAAACTGTAATATACTGTATTTGTTTTGTGTGTGTGTGCGTGTGCAATTAGGTTCTATCTTACAGGGGGGAAAAAAAGAAAAAAAGAAAAGAAAAAAAGAAAAAAAAACAACCAACAACAACAACAACAACAAAAAATAAAATGATCAAATTTCTGTACTATTTATTTTTATTACAGTCACTGTTGTCAGTGTTTTTTGGACACACACTTGTGCTAGAAGTTCATATACAGTAGAAACTCCACTTACCAGGATTAATTGGGACAGCAAGCCATCTTGATATGCAGAAAATTCATATAATTGGATTTTTGTTTGAAAATAGGGAACATTGGCAGTATGCAGTTTGGCTGTTATTATTTACAGTTATGTATCTGCATCTAAACCTTTCAACCAAGCCTGATTTGAAGTTCTAGAAGCCATAACACTGTACTGTACTTGATCCAATAACTGATAATTTCAAGGCAAGTTAGTTTTGTGCCATCCTCAACATGTTTACTGGAAGGGTGAAGCCGATCTGGATAACTGGTGATTCCGGTAACCAGCAACCGAATAAGTGGAGTTCTACTGTATTACTTTAAGATTAAAATAATAAATATTACTGGTCTCATAAGGTGAAGCATCTGGCACCATAAAGGATAGGATCCAGGTTAGCCAAAACATGTAATGAGGGAAAACAAAATTAGTGTCGAATTAAAAATGGAGAAAACAGCACTTCAAAACCATATTTTATCAAATACACAGCAGTTACAAACTCCAGGTTAAAACTGACTTGTCCCTCTTTCAGTTACTGTACTGAAACCTAATGTAACCTTTCCATGAGACATACTTAACTTGAGGCATCCAGATACATCAATATGTGTAACAAAATATCACTTTTCAATATATTTAAATGCCTAAAAAACTACGCATATGCATGCACACATGCAAGGTTGTACAGTAAGGATGGATGGATATTTTATATCTTTACCATGTGATGGTGATAACAGTGATGGAAATTACTTCACAAAACACAGTCCTTCTTGGTAAGGTGAAAGCTCCCAAGCTGGTCACAGAATTCCCCACATTTTATGCAAACTGACGACTTATCACAATGTGAAAAAGGGCCTGCCACTCATCTCTGTCTGTAGACATATTAACCCAGTCCATGTCCCTCCTACAAATCTATTTGGAGAAGGGTGTTTGGAACAGGGTTCCATAACAGGGAAATGCATGGCACACACATCAGTACAGGGATGATAAAAAAGACAAAAGAATATACGCTTCAGAGAAGAAAGTCCATAAAAAAAAATCTTAAAGTCTAAATGACATGAAGACTGCAACTAACCGAATGAGTGTCCTTAGTCACTATCCAGTGCACGTAATCCATGCGGATATCAACCTTCTCAGTGAGTTCTGTCAGGTAGAAGCAATCATAAGGCACATGCGGTCCATCCACCTTATTGTTCAATTTGTTCAGCTTCCCAAGAACTTCAAGTGGTATGACCATGTCACGATTCCAATTCTGCATCAAAAATGCATACAGTGGTATCATCTGTATTTCTGAAAATTAACTTTGTTCTGGGTTTTACTAATGACCTAGCCACACTGATAATTGAAAATGTAAGGACTATTTTATCTGGTGTACTTAAAGTTCATGTGAGGGAATCACATTTCCTGCTTTACCTTGCAATGTATTATTCTATTTCATTTCTGAGGTCCCTCTTCTTCCTAGTGCTCAGAAAGAACTTTAAAAATGGCCATAACCACTTCCTGCGACATTCTTCCCCGTTAATAATTCATAATCTATGCAATCAGATTTAACACTCAGTTGAAGATATTGTCAAATTCCTTACATTAACTTGCAAGTGACACAAAGGCACAAGTAACTCATTCACAGCTGACACATGCATATCGATCTGCCATGCTTTGTACATGGGTAAAATACTGGAAATAAACGTAACAAATATTCTTTCAAAGGTGTGTATTTCTAAACAAAGACACTCATAGTTAAAATGATACAATTCATCACTGTATACTTCAAGTTCTACAAACACAAGAACATACAACATACACAAAATTAGTTTTGAATATCTTTTCATTAACCTCCAAATGTTTTGATCAACAGATATCATCATCAGGGGGACTTTGATAAGACAGCAAATGGTATTGCCAAGGCTTCCAAAATTTTATGCTGTAATACATAATAACAAAATACTTACATATCTTTCATATAAATATGGAAGTTATTTATATACCCTACTTTAAGAAGATGTGTTCAGTACTTTATTAACCTCTACCAAAGATTCATTTATTTTCAAGATACAAATGTCATCAGTTAAGTTAATATAATCCATGTAAAGTAATCAGAAGTATTATTATTTCAGTTTCTTGTTTTTAAAATGTAAATATGAGACCTTCTTGTAACAATCGCTAAATAGTACAGAACTTTGATTGTTACACATATCCGTAACATTACACCCTTACTCTACATAATTTACTGCATAAAATATCACAATATACAAAATGCTTTGAAAATTACATAGAAATAATTAACAAGAAAATGCTGTTATGGATGTGCATAATGAAAAAAGTACTATAATATTTGGTGTAATTACAAATGGATTACAGCATGAATACTGCCACTTTTTAATAACAAAAAGGAGAAACAGTAATAATTATGACAACATGTAGATCTGCAAGATATATAGAAAATATGCAGGGATTAACAAAATACAGTACACAGCCCCTTAACATAGGATATATAAAGTGTTTCTATACTTTATATGAAATATAAGTACACATTTTATTTTCATATGGATATTTGTTACTGAAAGCATACAATCATGCAAACCTTGGCAGAACCACTTTTTGACTTGAAAATGCCTACCTGATGAAGATTTGTATTGGCTATTCAGAACTAAGATGTGTACTGTGGTGGTATTCTTTTACATGTAACAGTTATTCTTCTAATCCATGTCATGTTCCTTACCATGCTCAGCTTCAGACTCATACAAATCACATTCCCTTCCACCATTACTCTATGACAATCCCAGAAATCCTACACAAAGACTCAGTGAAATTGGACCTTGTGATTTTTCCAGACAAAATCCCAAATTTTGGAAATTGTGGGACTGTGATTGACAGTTGTGAAATTCAAACAAAATTCATCACACCTGGTGTGCTGTATATGAATCCCAAAGCACTCATTTCCCATATTCAGAAAAACTAATGAAATATTATTCACATATCATCAATGACTTTTCAGGCAAAAATCAACATGCATAAAAATTATCTTCTCTGTGAGTCTACTTCAGAAAAAGAATGAATACTCCTCACTTTCCAGAATTCACATTGGAACATTATCTTATACCCTGAGAATACTACCTAGAAAGAAATATGTGATGCAAAACAAATAAATCATGCATTAAGTAAATGCCATTACAATAAAGCTTGCATTACAATTAATGTATTAATGTTAACTGTGGTACCATAAGCATGGGCCAGGATAGCATAGTTGGTATAGCTACTGACTATGGGCTGCACGGTCCAGGGATTAAATCCTGGTTGGGGGGGGGGGGGGGGGATTGAGACTTTCTGCACCCATCCAGAATGGCCCTGGGGCCCACCAAGCCTCCTATACAATAGGTATCAGGTCCTTCCCTGATGTAAAGCAGCTGGAGCATGGCACTGACCACCCACTCCCATCTAGCGCTGAGGTTAAAGAAAGAGTATAGCTACAACTCTCTCTCTCCCCCCCCCCACCTCGTGGCCCATTCTAGGGCGAAATTTACCTTTTTTACCTTTTACCATATAAAGCATAATGAACCAAGTATGATGTAAAACTTCTATTCATTCAAAGGGTTCACTTTAAATTTACAAATATTTCTTACCTCGTGGTTGACAGTTTCCACTTTTCTGAGTATATACATTACAACATTCTTAAACACTCTAATTAAGCGTTCAAAGTAATCCAAGGACGTTTTACTCCACCACAAACCTGGGTGACAGAATGATTACAATCATATATAATAAAAAATATAAAATTATACAATATAATTATGAGGCAAATATTACAAAGTTCATTACAAAGCTAAGAGACTTAAGAATCTTACACATAAAAGATTAGTGTTTAGTGCACGTGTGTGTATGTGTGACATGCTCAAAATTCTTCTTGGTTCACTGTCCATGGTTACGATACAGCAAAGTACAGTTTCCAATAACAACAGCATTCAAAATAACCACAACCAAATCAATGGCACAGACATTCATACATGCTGGGATTTATCTTGAACTTTTTTTTCCTCATGGACAGTAATGGAAAGTGCCACAAATAGTAACAATATCAAAATATTCATCAGACAAACAACAAGTAATAGTACAGTTACAAATAATAACAGAATTTCAAGATAAAATACTGCTTAACCTAAAATGTTTCATTATTCATCATACAATCCTCTTATGATGAACAGTCATGTGTTTACCAGCCCATGGTTTGATATTTGTTAATTATGAATAAAAATATTTTATTACCCTTTATACGTCAATCTGTCATTTCTGACAGACTGACATATAAACTGACCAGTACTCTACACAACTTTTGAATCAGCACGTGTTGCGACTCAGAGAGCAAAACTTTCCAAACTTGTATTTCCTATTTTTACAGTTTATTTCAATGCTGTTGTCATTTTGATGTGAAAATACCAAAGTTTCTTCTATCAGCCTAAAATAATCTTTCACACACCAAACACGCAAACAGCGAAGAGAACTACAAATGATAATTTGGTAATACATATATTGTTCAACTTTCAGTTACAAATATTACCTGATGATGATGAACAGAGTTTGAAACATCAGCATAATGGCCATGAGTAAACATATGATAAGACTAAAAATCACTGATGTGCTGACTGAAGATTATGTCAGCATATGAGATTACATAATCAGTACTAACATCATGAGGGCCGGGTAGCTCAGTCGGTATAGCGACTGACTAAGGGCTGGACGGTCCGGAATCAAATGCCGGTAGGGACAAGATTTTCCATCCGTCCAGACCGGCCCTGGGGCCCACCCAGCCTCCTGTAAAATGGGTACCGGGTCTTTACGGGGGGTTAGATGCAGCTGGGGTGTGCTGCTGACCACTCACCCCCTTCTAGTGCCGTGGTCATGGACGAGTAGCTATACCTCTACCCACCCTCTGGGCCACACCAGGCCTGTAACGGGAACACTTAACCTTTTTTTTTTTTAAACAAAT
>Ga0123352_10019923_pt1 | contig 10689 bp, 7 predicted proteins | sample TergutLab28metaG_FD_89700 | JGI IMG/M metagenome (GOLD analysis project Ga0123352, IMG submission 89700) | Labiotermes labralis P1 segment gut microbial communities from Petit-Saut dam, French Guiana - Lab288 P1 | ecosystem: Host-associated > Arthropoda: Insects > Digestive system > Gut ... | reverse complement strand
TGCAAAATGCTCACTATCGGTTTTGGTAACCATGTCGGCTGCTCGACCTATCACGGGAGCGGCTTCAAATGGTTCGGGCAGACGATGCTGGAAGCGGTAGACATCATCATGGAAAAGGCGAACATCGGTTTCGGCGTCGCGGCGGTAGAAAATGCCTATGATGAAACCTACTTGATCGAAGCGATTCCGGGTGAGAATATCCAAAAACGCGAAGCGGATTTGCTCAAAATCGCCGGCGAAAACTATCCGCGCATCATGATCCCGGAGATCGACATTTTGGTTGTCAAGGAGATCGGCAAGAACATTTCCGGTACGGGAGTAGACTGCCACGTCATCGGGAAGAGCTTCAATATTGACGAGTTCCCCCTGCCCGTGCCCGACATTGACCGGATGGTCGTGCTCGGCGCTACCGAGGAGAGCCATGGCAATATGATCGGTATCGGTAACTTTGACGTCTGCCTGCGCGAGATGTTTGAGCAGATCGACTATGAGTCAACCTACGCAAACGGCATTGCCGCCTTGTCTGGGGATGACGCGAAGATTCCCATCATCGCCGCCGACTATGACGAGGCGATGCGGATTGCCGTGAAGCTTCTGAGACCGGGGACGGATAAGAAGAATCTGCGCATCGTGACAATCAAAAATACGCTGCAGCTTACCGAAATTGAAGTTTCCGATTCTCTCCTGCCTTATGTGGCGGAGCATCCGGATTTGGAGCTTATCTAGGCGAAATGATAGACCCCCCCATTGGCATTGCCGATGGGGGGTTCTGTGTGTGGGTGCAAGAAAGTCTCCTTGTTCAAAGGAAGTACCTATCGGTATTCCTTCCGCCGAACCAATCGGTCGCGGCTTCGCCTTGCCCTCCCCAGGCGGCAGTTATGGCAGGCGAAGCCTGACGGAGGATTCGTCGGATACGGGAGGACATGTGCTGGTGGGGGAGAATCATTAGGCAGCTTCGCGGACAGTTCCTTTGGGAAGGGAGCCTGTGGGTGTTGGGGATTAGTCATCGCCTTTTTGGCGCAGATGGGCGATGAGCATTTTGATGATGAAGGCGTCGGAGAAGCTTTTTGCGGGGTCGAGTCCGGTGAGATCGTATAGCTTTTCCAGGCGCGCCCGGATCGTGTTGCGGTGCAGCAGGCTTTTTTCCGAGGCGACGGAGATGTTTGTACAGTGGTCGATGAAGTGTTCGGCGCATTCGAGCAGCTCTGTGCGCAAAGTGCCGTCTTTTTTCTCCAGCTTTTTCAGGCTGGGTTCCAGGAGTTTTTTGAGGACTTGCGGGTGCAGATGGTGATAGATATTGTCGAACAGGATGTTTTCGAGGAGATAGAGGCATTCGCTCCGCCCGGTTTTTTTGCCGATGTGGATGATTTCGAGGGCCTCTTCAAAGCTTTTTTTCAAGTCTGAGAGCGTAGTGCAGATGTTTCCGTAGGCCGTGTTGAAGGAGAAGGCGGTGAAGGTGCTGAGGTCCTGGATGAGGTCTTGGCAGATTTTGTCCAGCGCGAGGTAGATGCGGGAATGATCTCCCATGGGGATGAAGGATTTGATTACGACAATTGTGTCGCGGTCGTAGATGAAGACGAGGTCTTGGGTGTTGAGGTAGCGGTTGGCGATTAGGCATTTTACCGCTTCGTTGCGGATCAGTTCGGTGCTGGCTTGGTAGCCGAGCTTGAGGTTGATATTGAAATAGCTGGTCTGGTGGAATTGCAGTTTGATGCAGATCACAGAGCGCAAAAGCGAGGGGTCGATTTCCTGCCGGTTCATCATGGAGATGAGTTTGTCGGCGTCTACCTGGTCGGAGAGCATGAGGCGCGCGATTTGGCCGCGTTCGTCGCTGTTGGAGAGCGTGCGGCTGTAGAGATCGTATTCCAGTGCGGCCTCTAGTGCGGCCCGCACGGCGACGCCTTGCTGCGCGGAAGAGGCGGTGTGTCCGTGGACGACGACTGTGCCGCATAGTTCGCCGTTGAGGAATACTGGGGTGCCGTAGACCATCCAGTCGTCCTGTTCGCCGCGCTCGATGATCGCGGGGTGCATGACCTGGATGACGTATTGCGCGGTGCTGCTGTTTGTCCCGACGCGGGAGGAATCGGTGGAGGCTACGATACGGGTGTGTTCGTCTGTGATGTGGACGGTGGAATGGGAGGCGTATTTTTCTAAAAGCTGATCTAGAAAGTCTGCATGGATCATGGTGGACACCCCTTGTTGTGTGCGATGTTGTGCCGATGGCACAGGTTTCGTGAAAATGATAGCACAAATGCACTGAAAAAGGAAGATGTACGATAATTTGGTGGGGCGAAAAATATTTGTGTGCAAAAAAATCAGAATTTGGGGATAGGGAAAGTAAATAACTGCGCATTGTACATAGGAATGGCGTTGAATCCGCCGTTACCTGTTTGTTATGATGGAGGAAACCAGATTTTCGTGAATAGAAGGAGGACATACATATGCTTGATATATCCAATGAAGAGGTATTGCGGCAATATCTGCTGGACAAGGGCCATATGAAGGCGGGAGAGCATTGCTGGATCAAGTATTGCGGCGGGGGCGTATCCGGCACGGTGGCTTTTGTCCATGTCGATGGACGGGAGATGATCGTGAAGCAGGCATTGGCGAAGCTTAAGGTCAAAGAAGAGTGGTTATGCGACCCGAATCGGATGCAGATTGAGATGAAAAGCAACGAGATATACCACCGTTTCGTACCCGAAAACACCCCGGAAGTGTACTTTTATGACCACGATAACTACATTTTTGGGCGCGAAGCGGCACCGGAAGAGGCCATTATGTGGAAGAGTGACCTGATGACTGGTCGGCTCGACTTCGTTGTGGCGGAGAAGGTGATGCGTTCGCTTTGCATTGTCCACAACGAGTGCGCGAAGGACAGAGAAATCGCGGAATTTTTCGCGGACAAGGCTATTTTTTACGAATTGCGCATCTCGCCGTATATCAAGTTTATCTTGAACAAGCACCCGCAACTGACTGACTATGCACAGCCCATCATTGAAGAACTGATGGACAGCGCGATTACCTTGGTCCATGGCGACTATAGCCCGAAGAACGTGATGATTAACGACCGCAAAGTGTATTTGATGGACTTTGAAGTGGCGCACTATGGGCATCCGTCTTTTGACCTTGGGTTTTTGTCGAACCATCTGGTTCTCAAGTCTATCTACAACTGCAAGTATGGGGCGGCTTATCTCAGCATGCTGCGGCATATTCTGGACCTGTATTTCAACGAGATGGATTATATGGATAAGGGCGCGCTGGAACAGAGCTTTATTAAGCTCCTGCCTCTGCTGATGATTGCGCGGGTGGATGGCAAGTCGCCGGTGGAATATCTCACGGAGCCGGTAGATAAAGAGCTGGTGCGCACGATTGCGTATGCGATTATCGAGAGCAAGCCGGCGGACCGCCATGTGATGATTGATCTGATTTTGGCACACGTTGAAGCTTATTTCGAGAACACGAAGAACGCTTAGGAGGGTATGGCGATGTCTGGATATAACATTAAAGAAGTAAAGGCGCGGCAGGTGTTTGATTCGCGCGCCAATCCGACGGTAGAAGTCGATGTGATTTTGGAGTGCGGCGCGATGGGGCGCGGGACGGTTCCGTCTGGCGCGTCCACTGGCATCTACGAGGCGCTGGAGCTTCGGGATGGTGATGAGAAGCGGTTTGGCGGCAAGGGCGTGAGCAAGGCGATCGGCAATATTGAGCGGGTGTTGGCGCCGGCTATTGTTGGGATGGACGCCACGAATCAGGCCGCGATTGACGACAAGATGATCGCCTTGGACGGGACGCCGGGCAAGAGCAATCTGGGGGCGAACGCGATTCTTGGCTGCTCTATGGCGGTGGCCTGGGCGGCGGCGAACGCGGCGAAGCAGCCATTGTTCCGCTATTTGGGCGGGTGCAACGCGAGGACCTTGCCGGTGCCTATGGTGCAGATTATCGGCGGGGGTGCGCATGCGGTTGGGTCGGTAGATATTCAGGATTATCTTGTTGTGCCGATGAGCGCGGGCAGCTTTGCTGAGGGGTATGAGATGGTTGTGGACGTGTATAACGCCACGAAGAAGGTGTTCGCGAAGGCGGGGAAACCACTGTCTACAGCGGACGAAGGCGGGTTCTGGCCGACGGGATTCAAGAGCAATGAAGAGGGTCTTGCGCTTATTACGGAGGGCATTGCCCTTGCCGGATACAAGCCGGGAGAAGATGTGGCGATTGCGCTGGATATCGCTTCGAGCGAGTTTTATCAAAAGGACAAGGGGACCTATACCTTCCATCTGGAAGACCGCGAGTTTACACGGGAGGGATTTGTCGATCTGCTGTGTAGTTGGGTAGATAAATATCCTATCATCTCGATTGAAGACGGCGCTTCGGAGCTCGATTGGGAGGGCTCGGTGCTGCTGACTCAGAAGCTCGGCAAGCGGATCCAGTTGATTGGGGACGATCTGTTTACCACGAGTATTCCTCGCGTGAAAGAGGGCGTGGAGCGGGGTGCATGTAACGCGGTGCTCATCAAGATGAACCAGATCGGCACGATTACAGAGACATTGGACGCGATTGAGTATACGAAGACGGTTGGTTATCTGCCTGTTGTGTCCGCTCGTTCGGGTGAGACGGAGGACTGCTCGATTGTGCATCTCTCGATTGGGACCAACGCGGGGCAGCTCAAAGTCGGCTCGGTTGCGCGGAGTGAGCGCACGGTGAAGTGGAACGAGGCGATTCGCATGGAGCAGTTGCTGGGTGCGCAAGGGATTTATCCGTCCGGCGCGATCTTCGATCGGGTCAAGAGATAGCGAGCGTTCATCCATTGATTGCTGAATGATTTGTTTTGTCCTCCCCGCCTTTGGCAGGGGGGACAAAATGCTTCTTACTCCGAACGGATTTCCTAGCGATTTCTATTTTCTTATGTGACGAGATGTGATATGCTCGTTGTAAGGATAGACGAATATCCGCTTTGCACGCAATTGAATCTACCCACCACAGCTTTTTCGGCTGAAGAGGTTATGCCATGGCAAAAATGCAAATGACGCCATACGAGCGGGTGATGGCCGCCATCCACCACAAAGAGTTTGACGTATTTCCGGCAATTTCTCCGACATCAGTGGCCACCCTGGACGGGATGCGGCTTGCGAACGCTTATTTTCCGGAGGCGCATTTGGACCCCAGCAAAATGGCGGCGTTGGCCGCGATTGGACATGAGCGCTTTCAGTTTGACTCGGTGATGCCGTATTTTTCGATTCATCTGGAGAGCGCCGCTCTCGGCGCGCAGATTGATTGGCGGGACGCGGGCAGTACGCCGCAGGTGCTTACGAAGCCGATTCGGCGGGTGGACGATTTTGAGCTTCCGCCCAAGTTTATCCAACGTACGGAGTTTCAAAAGATGCTCCGGGCGATCCGGATTCTCAAGAAGAAATACGGTGGGCGAGTGCCGGTTATGGGCAAGGTGATGGGGCCTTGGACTTTGGCGTATAACCTGTATGGCGTGGAGAATCTGACCATCGACATGATCTTGGAGCCGAAGAAGACGACGGATCTCATCAACGAACTTTCGGCGGTGCCGATCAAATTTGCCAAGGAGCAGTTTGACGCGGGGGCTGATATTGTGACATGGGCGGAGCACACGACCTCGGACTTGGTGAGTCCCCATGTGTATAACGAGTTTATTCTACCGATACATAAAAAGGCCGCGTTTGCGCTCCAACAGGGCGGGGGGCCGGTGATTTTGCATATCTGCGGGAATGTGAGGGATCGGCTTGCGGGGATTAGCAAGTCGGGGTTTCAGATGTTTCATCTGCATTCGCGCAACGACGTTCCGGCGGCGGTGGAAGCGGTTGGCGGCAATATTCTGCTGGTGGGTGGGGTCAACAATCCGTTGACGCTCAGCCAGGGGTCGCCGGCGGCGGTGCGCAAAGAGGTGGAGCATTTGGTGCGGAGCGGGGTCAGCTTTGTTTCGGCCGAATGCGCGATTCCTTGTAATGTGCCGGAGGCAAACTTGCTTGAATTGACCAGAACCGCCCATCAATATTCGCCGAAAGATGTACTTGCGTGATCTGAGAAGAATAAGGAAGAGGCCTGAGGAAAAGGGAGGGAGCCGCATTGAAAGCAATCTTACAATCAAGAGCCGTACCCTATCTCGCGGCCTTTGGCACGGTCTTTTTCTGGGCCTCTGCTTTTCCGGCGGCGCGGTATATCTTGCAGTATTATTCTCCGGAGTCGATTATGCTGTTCCGGTTTACGGTCGCGGCGGTTGTGCTTTTGGGGTATTGCGGTGTGAACAAAATTCCGCCGCCGGAGAAGCGGGACTTGCCGCTGTTTCTCCTCGCGGGATTTGTCGGGCTGGTTATGTACTCGGGGTTTTCGGTCACGGGGATCAGCTTGGTTCCGGCGGGGATTAGCAGTTTTGTCATCTCCTCCGCGCCGATTTTTACGTTGATTTTGTCCATCGTGTTTCTCAAAGAGAAAGCGAGTGGTCTGATCTGGGTCGGCGTGTTGGTCAGCCTTGCGGGGCTTGCTATGATTAGCTCGACGCAGATGGAGGGGTTGCAGCTCAATGTCGGGATATTGTTCTTGCTGGTCGCGGCGGGGTGTACGAGCACGTTTAATATTGTTCAGAAACGCATTGTGCGGAAGTATACGGCGATCCAATCTTCGGCGTATTCGTTTGGCATTGCCGCTTTGCTGATGTGGGTCTTTTTGCCGACACTGGTGCGGGAGTTTCCGCATGCGCCTATGACGGCGAATCTGTTGATCGTTTTTCTGGGGCTGTTTCCGTCCGCGATTGCGTATTTTCTCTGGGGGTTTGCGCTTTCGAGAGCGGAGAAGACGATTTATGTATCGAGTTTTATTTATCTGATGCCGTTCTTTTCCTCCATCCTCGCGTTTTTGTGGTTGGGGGAGGAGCTCCCTGTTTTGGCGCTGCTCGGCGGGGGGATTATTATCGCGGGTATGGTGATTACGAATGTTAAGCAGAGGAAACCTGCGCCGCGGGAAGAGCGTGCGGAGTAATTTATTTTCGGTATGTAAAACCCCTGTCATCTCACAATGACAGGGGTTTTACATTATGTTTCGGACGGTGTTTGCTGGCGGATGACATCGAGTAGGACTGTGACATGGGTGTGGTCTGTGTCTTTTCCGGCGAAGAGCAGGGTTACGGTTTCGTGTTGGGAGACTGTTTGTAGGAAGCTGTCCAGAGCGGGGTTATGGAGCAGTTCCGCGCGGTATTTGGCTTCGAACGCGGGCCAGGTGTCTCGGCCGCTGTGGTAGTCTTCCCGGAGGGCTGTGGTGGGGGTGATGTCTTTGGCCCAGAGGTCGATGCGGGCGGTTTCTTTTTTGACGCCGCGCGGCCAGAGCCGGTCGACCAGGATGCGGAATCCGTCTGTCGGGGCGTAGGGTTCGTAGATGCGCTTTTGTTGGAGGTTTGTCATAGGCCCCCCGGTTAGATGGTGGCCGGAGCCGGAACGGGCGTTGCGAGTGGGGCGGAGAGGATTGCATAGAGCGCCTCGTTGAAGCCGCCTACATAGCCGGGGTCGCCATCGTTGCCATGAGTATCTGTGAAGCGGAAGAAGAATTGGCCGCTATCCGTGGAATAGATTGTCTCGCTGTGGGTTGTGCCGTAATAGAGGAAGAGGGTGAACATGGCGGTTGCGTGCTGGCCTTCGTAGTGGAAGGGGGTGAGCACTTCTGTGGCATCCATTGTGGTGAGGAGGTGGTGAGCCTCGGCGGCGTCTGCGGCGCTGAGCGGATGCCGAGCTCCGTCCCAACCCTCTTGGACGTAGATTGTGGTGAAGGCGCGGTTTGGGTCTGCCAGGATGCCGGTGACTGCGGTGCGCGGGGAGCGGAGCAGGCCGTTTTCGGCTTCCACTAGTCCGATCGAGCCGTCGTAGCCGCTGACGTTGATGGAGAAGAAGCGGTACCATCCAAAGGTTTCGTCGAAGAAGACGATGCCTCTGTGCGGGAGGGTGCCCTGCTCTAGGAAGCTGGCGACGAAGGGGGTTTCAGGTGTGAGTTCATCCATGGAATAGAGGATGGCTGCCCACATGAACTCCGTTTGCTCGAGGAAATAGAGGTCCACTTCGACGAAATGGAAGTCTCTGAGCGGGACCTCGGTTGTGATGACGATTCGGGTGTATGCTTCCTCGCCGGAGAGAATAACCTCATGGTAGGACGCGAACTGGTCCAAATTGACCAGGGCGGGCTGGGACTCGAATTGATCCCAGATCGGATCGGCCACGTAGTAGACCTCGATATATACGGCGGGGCGTTGCGGCGGCTCCGGCTCAGCCCAGGGGGTTAGTTCGAGGGAGGGCGGGGACGCGGCGGGGGTGGTGAATTCGAGGGAGGGTGGAGATGCCGAGGGGGGCTGCCCGCTACCGCCGGGACCGGTGCAGCCGGTTAGGCCCGCAACCAGGAACAGGAGCAAGATCGTTGCGATTGCCAGATATGTTACATTTTTTTTCATGGTATGCCTCCTTGGTTCAAACGAAAACAATGCGTTACTGGTATTAGTATACCAGAAATAGACGACTTATGGTAGAAAAAGTTCCCAAGTTTTCCGTGACTTGGGGTTCCGCTTCGGCAGGAATTGGAGGTGAACATAATATTTTTGTATGGTTTTTGTTGTTTTCTCCCGAAAAATGCTAAACCTTTACTAATTCCGTTGCGTTCTAGCGATTTGTGTTTTATACTGAGTGTAGTATAGTGTTGACTTAGTATACCATAATGGCGTTTTGCGCCTATTATCAGTTCCGCAGAGGAGGACTCTCTCATGCAATACAAACGCAGTATCGTGGCTGTTGTGTTGATTCTGGCGCTGCTGCTCGGCCTTGCGCCGGCGATCAGCGATCAGGTTACGGCTTCGGCTTTTACACCCTCGCATGATGTGATTCGGATCGGACTCAATGCGCATAACTCTTGGGCACTGACGCCCAATGTGCGGCTTGTGAATCCCGGCGGGCTCCGCATCGGGTATTTTAACGAGGAGCGCGTGTTTGTGCCGACCTCTTGGGACGTACACCAAAACGTGAATGTCACAGCGTCCGGCGGCACGGTGGTTGTGCGGGATTTGGTGGGGAACACGCTCCACTCCGGCGGGCCGATTGCCATTGGGCCGGTGGATCCGACGATTACGACGAACTATATCTTGCCGAACGCGAGTTTTGGCGGCGGGGTGCGGGACCGATTTGATTTCTTCGGCGGGTTTCGGTTTACCGCCTCGGCGGGACATCTAACGGGGATTAACTATGTAGACTTGGAGGACTATCTCAAAGGGGTTGTGCCTTATGAGATGCCCGCCAATTGGCCGATTGACGCTTTGAAAGCGCAGGCGATTACCGCGCGGACCTTTGCGGTGCGGAACTTTGGCCGGCACGCGAGCCGCGGCTTTGACCTCTCCAACTCTACCTGGTGTCAGGTATATCGCGGGCAGCATGGGGCGACCGAGGCGACGAACCGGGCGGTGGCGGAGACGGCTGGGCAGTTCATTCTCAAGGAGGGGCGGCGGATTGACGCGGTGTATCTCTCCACCGCCGGTGGGGCGACGGAGAATTCGGAGAATGTGTGGGTAGCGTCGGGGCCTTATCTGCGGGGCGTGTATTCGCCTTACAGCGTGATCCAATCGGTCCGTTGGAGCCGGACGCTTTCGGCGGGCGAGTTTTTGACGCATATGCGCAGCCGCGATTCGGCCTTTGGGTTGCCGGATATTGTCGATGTGATCCCTACTTACACGGAGATGGGGAACATGTTCTCGGTGCAGTTTGTGGCCTCCAACGGGCAGACGCGGACTTATTATCGCGGAGCGACGCGGAATATGGTGAATACGGGACTCCATCCGACCTTTAACAGCCAGCGCTTTACGATCACACGGAATGATCCGGCGGCGCAAGATGCGACGCTTTGGGGCTTTGATGATCCGAGACTGCCTACCTTGGAGGCGCTTTATCCGTATTATAGTTGGTTTGAACTGCAAGAGAAGTCTGAGGCGGGGTTGATTGCGCTTAACACAGCCACAGATGAGGCGATTGCGGCGCTGAACGCGGGCGGCGTGACCTGGACGATCACGAACTATGGATTTGGGCACAACGTGGGGATGAGCCAATGGGGCGCCCGTGCGCTGGCGTATGAGGGGTATACCTTCTATCAGATCATCCACTTCTACTACACAGATGTAGAGATTACGAACCATACGGGAGAAAGACCGCCGATTGTGCCGCCGACTCCTACACCGACACCGACGCCCACTCCGACGCCGACCCCTGCGCCAAGTCCGACGCCAACGCCGCCGCCAGCATTTACGGATGTGCCGTCCGGCGCGTGGTTTTTTGAGGCGGTGGAATATGTGCGGACGGAGGGTTTGATGTCGGGGACGGGCGGGAATCAGTTCTCGCCGCACGCGCTCACGACACGTGGGATGTTTGTGACGATTTTGGGCCGCATGGCGGGGATAGACCCGCTGCAATACGCTCCGGCGGGGACGATTAGCGGAAACGCGGTGAATCTGCGCTCCGGGCCCAGCACGGGACATGGGGTTGTGCGGACGCTGGACAATGGGGCCGCTGTGGTGACGCTTGGACAGAATGGCGATTGGCTCCGTGTTCGTGTGACGAACGGGGGACAGGAGGGCTATGTGCTCCGTAGTTTTGTCGCTTTAGAGTGGTGGTGGAAAGATGTTGCGCCGGGGGCCTTTTATGCGCCCTATGT
>Ga0123352_10019922_pt1 | contig 10689 bp, 14 predicted proteins | sample TergutLab28metaG_FD_89700 | JGI IMG/M metagenome (GOLD analysis project Ga0123352, IMG submission 89700) | Labiotermes labralis P1 segment gut microbial communities from Petit-Saut dam, French Guiana - Lab288 P1 | ecosystem: Host-associated > Arthropoda: Insects > Digestive system > Gut ... | reverse complement strand
TTTTCATTAAATCCGTATTTTCCTCTGCTTGCTTTTTTTCGGCGGTAGTTGGCTCAATCGTAACGGATTTTTCGCCACCCCACCACCTCATAAACCTATAAGCCCTTTCAATGCCTCTTAAAATCGGCATAATAACTCTATCGAAAAAGTCTTTAAGCCAACTCATTAAAACACCGACAGTTTTAAATATTCCGCTTATCAGCCAGCCGATAAATCTGAAAATATCCTTTAATAATTGCGATGTTCGGACAAATTCAACAACTTGGCTAACAATATTTTCCATATAATCCCAAAGCATTTGCGCGTATGGCAAAATGGCATTGGTAAACAAGTTTTTAATCACATTCCAATATTCGGCAAAACCGCCTGTTTCCGACCTCAAAGATTTTACCCACTCGACCAATCGCTGAACACCGTTTGCAATCGGCGTAACTAATCCCTCAATCATTGGCAATAAATTATCTACAAAACTCATTACCATATTGCCGAGCGGTGCAAAAGCAACTCGCATATCAATTACTGTTCTACCGACACGCGCTTTCAAATCTTCCATTGCCATTTGCTGTTGTTTGAGGATTCCCTCCGGCGTTTGCGCCAATGCCTCGTTCACTCCGCCAACCGATGCGCTTACTACTTCCATTAATGTAGCAACGCGTTGCGCTTCCGTTCCGTATCTCAAAATTTGTCCCTGTGCTTCGTCAAACTGATAACCGTAACGACTTAATGCGCCGAGTTGTCCGTCCATTACTCTACCAAGCATAGTGGCTACACTTTGTGCTTGATATTGAGAAGCATTCAGTCCGTACTGCTGTGCAAGCATATCATTCATTACCGGGATAAGCTGTTTCAAACTTTCGGTTTTGCTCAAATATGTGCTTAATTCCTGCGCGCCTGCCATCTGAACAGCACTGCTTACAACACCAAGCCTTTGTTGCGCTTCGGTAAGTTCCCGAATAACTTTTACTTGCTCGGCACCGGCATTCATTGTATTTCTCATTATAGCTGCAAGCCTTGTTTCGGCAACAGCGCGAGCCTCATACTCTTTCGCGCTTCCGCCGACAAAATTCCTTGCCGAACTAATCGCTGCACCGCCGAGCTTCAAAGCCGTACCGGCAATTACACCGCCTTTTACCAAATTGCCAACCGAAAAACCGCCACTTCCGGAACCTCTGCCACCGCCAATATTACCCGGATGTTTACTTGCCTGCCGTTGCAGGGCTTCTAATTCTTTTCGAGCTTCGCGAATTTCTGACTTAATGGTTGAATTGCGTATGGTTTCTTCTACTTTGTGAATACGCTGTTGAATAGCACCGTAACTTTGCCCTAAAACATTATTTCGCTCAATCATTTGACCTGCGTGTTGTTGCGCCTGCCGAAATGTTTGTTGCGAAGCAGTGCCGAACTGCCGAAGCCGGTCGCTCGCCATATCTTTAAATTTCAGTGCAAATTCTACTATATTCATAAAATAATTTTACTTTTTTTGGAAAATGGGTTTAAAAGCCTCGTTTTCCCACACCATTTTTCCACCACTTTATAGCGATGCCTGTGCGATAATAAAATACTTCCTCGTCCCATTTCAAGGCTTCCGCGCCAAACTGCATCAAGCCGAAAACTGTTATTTGTTCGAGGTCGCCGTCTGCTTCCTTGCCTCGTTTTAGAGCTTGTAAAAATTGCTTTTTTTTAGCTCTGTTGTGCGCTGTACTTGCAGCATTGCCGAAATAAAGTACTCTTCATCGTTTTGAATTTCCATATCGCCGTCAATCCACAATTCGCCAAGCAAGTAGCGAGTTGCTTTTTCAAGACCAACTTCCGGCATTGCTACCATTACACTAAATTCGGACACTTCCGTTGCCATAATCGGGCGAAGCACACAAATTTTGTCTTCAACTTCAACCACGCTCAACTTGCGCGGTGCGTATTGTTTTTCCCACGCTGATACTTTGTCCTCGCCAAAGCGAGCAACAAGCAAATCGCGAGCAATATTTTTTTCTTTTTTCATAAAAAATCTCTTTTTTAAGTGGTTACTGAAATCATATCCATTGCCAAAAGAGGCAAAGTTACTTCGCGCATTTTAGCGTTTTGTTGCATTGCGTGTACATATTCCGTAAAAGCAATACCGCGAACTAATACAGTTGTTTTTGGGTCGGCAATCGTTTTTCTGAATGATAAAGTCAGCGCGATTGCTTCGTGCGGAACTTCGGCTATATCTTGGAAGCCGGCAAGCTGAGCAGTTTGATTTAGTCTGTCGAGTTCAAAACCAAGAACAACGATATTGCCGGTAACAGTTACATTTCCGGTTTGAATATCAATCGCCTTATTGCCTGCGCCAAAAAGGTGTTCCTTTTCAGCCGCTTTCCTAAATTCCCAACCGCGCAAGCCTGTAATCACCCTGCCGAGCAATTTTAATTCTGTGTGTTGCCACGCGTACTCTGAACTTCTAATGTGTACGTTCATAATTTTTCGTTTTAGTTGTTAGATAACTGTACCGCCAATCCTAACGTTACCGTAATCCAAGTTAGGTATCCGAGCGGTTGCACTTCTGCTTTTACTCCCAAATTGGATGTATTGATAATGTTTTGATTGGGGTCAATAACCACTCTGAAACCCGATGCCTGTTCGCCCATCGAAGCGAGCAAAGCCGAAGTAAGGATATTTTCCAAATCCTCTGTGTCGGTGCTGTTGAGTGTTCCGTCAGCGTTTACTCTGATTGAGGTTTCCACGTATGGCAAATAAGCCTGTGCGATAACACGTTGCGCTTTGTCGATTACGCGACCGTGAACAAGAATACGGAAATCGCCTTTTTCAGCCATATTGTCCACACCGAAAAAATAACCGGCTGCACCGGGACGGCGCATAAAAGTAAGAAAACCGTAATCGTGCAGAATTTCCATATCCAAACGTTCCTCGATACGCCGACTTCCAACATAGACTTGCGGAACGGTAATCGCGCCGTTTTGTCCGCTTCCGAGCTTGATGTGTGCGCCGTACTTGCAAGCGCGACCGAGTACAGTTCCGACAGCAGCCGAACCGTCGGGCAAATCACTGCCAAGCACCACACCGACAAAACCGTTATCAAACGTGTTCGGTTTCAGCGTGTCGATTTGCGCGTTCTCATTGGCAATTCTGCCCTCTACGAATATGCGTATCGGTGTATTTCTGTTTTGCGCGTTCTGACAAATCGGCTTCGCTGCTAACATAGCAGCTTCTACATCTCTGTCGAGAAAATTCGTGCCGGCATCGTAACCGTCAGTAGGTTTGCGAGCAATCGACACCAAATTAACCGCACCGCCCGATTCGTTCAACAATTTCAACAAACCATCGGCATTAGTAGCCGATAAAGTATCTGCCATTGTTTCGGTTTCGACAGTACCGAAAACATACAACTGCTGGTTTCCGCCGAGTTCGGCATAAAATTGACGTATCAATTTATGCAAAAACGGCTCATTGGTTGCTGTGTAGCCTTTTTGTTCGGCATCTTGCACGCTGAACACTGTCCGAACAGCCCCGATGTTTTCGGGTTGTTCGGCAGTGGCAACGATTGCTCCGACACCATCCAAAACGGCTATTGTTCTCAACAAATTGCCGTTTTCTACTTTGATATTTACTCCGGGAAGTGGCATTTTACTCCTCTTTTAAAGTTTCTTTGAAATCGCTGAACGCCTTGAAAAGCACTGCGTTTGTGTTGGTCGCAAGTTTTATTTCAAGAATTTTTGCCCATTCTCTCAACTGTTTGGTTGGAATAGTCGAAAAGTCCTCGATTTCTTTTACTTGCAAAATGATTTCGTCTTTACTCGCGGGACCGTCAGCAGATTTTTCTACCTGTTCTCTCGTGTACTTCGTTGTTTCGCCTTGTCCGAAACTTTCGGCTGCGCCTTGATTGTGGAATAACTTACCACCGTTCTCGAATACCTCGTTGCTGTTCGGGTATCGCTCAAAATAACTTTTAATTTTGTCCATTTTATAAAGGGTTTAAACGTTGTATAATTGTTATGTAAACTGCACGTATTACCAGTATTATAAATATTCCGCCGAGCCACATAAGCGTTTTTTGCCACCATCTAAGGCTTGGCTTAGTTTGCGTAAAAGTTTCCATTTCTACGCTTTCATACTGAAAATTTTTATACGAAACCGTAACGCTGTCGGTTGTGTGTTCCTGTTGTATAACTACTTCTTGCAATTCGCTTTCCTGTCTGTCGGTAATCGCGCCCTGTGCGGTTTTAATTATTGTAGTTTCGCGCATAACGGGCGGTCGTCCTGTTTCAGACAAAATTGGTGCGTTGGTATCGTAGTCTCGAATTTTGACAGTTATGTTTTTCTGCCACTCTTCGGAATACTCTCTTTTCCAAAATTCAAAACTTTCTCTGTATTCTTGCGATACTTGTTCACGAATACGCAGACTGTCGGCGGTTGTCAAATTAACCGTTTCTGTGATGGTGCTACTGCTTGTTGTTGTTCTTTTCGCTGTGCAACTCGTGCCGAACAGGACAGTTAGCAGAATAATTGCAACTACTGATTTTGCTAATGGCACGTTCGAGTTTTTTAACTGTTTTTTCAAGTCCATTCATTTTTTCTGTTAGTGGTTCTACAATAAATTCTCTGTTTAACTCCAAAATCTTTTGAGAATTATCAAGTCTTGCACTCTTTGCAGCTTCATTGGCTTTGGCTCGCGTGGCTTTTAAAGTTGCTAATGTAACAATGCAAGCACCGCCAAAAACAAAGTTTAGAACAAGACTGATAATTTCAAAAGTTGTCATTTGAGTTTTAAATTACAAGTTAGTTTTCACATTGAACGATGGACAGTCTGTCCGTGCAAATTCATTGTGTCCGTGAACTGTCGCGTTTGGATAATCACATTGCAATTTGATAATCAAATCTTTCAATGCCTTTTTCTGAGCCGGCGTGCGCGTGTCAAGCGGTTTTCTGTTTATATCAGTTCCGCCAACGTAGGCGATGCCTATCGAGTTTGGATTTTGTCCGACTGTGTGCGCGCCTTGTTGCGAAATGTCGCGACCTGTGCATACTTCGCCGTTCAAGCCAACGAGAAAATGATAACCTGTGCCTCTTTTACCGGCTTCTCTGTGCCAACGGTCAATGTCAGCTTCTGTTACCACTCTGCCCGGAGGCGTGGCGGTTGAATGAATGATTATTTTGTCGATTGCTCGCATAATTTCAATGTTTTGTGCTACACACTAACTTTTCGTCATTAGTGCTATTGTAGCAGTTAATAATTTGTTTTTTGTAAAAACAGCCTGTTAAGAGGGTTCGGCTGTTTTTGTTCCTGTACTTTATAGCCCGTTCGCCCATTATTGCTCATTATCCGAAGCACCCACAGCAACGGGTTTCGCTGTATATCTTTACGCAGGTGCTTGCACGATTGCAACAATACCTTTCCAGTCTTGACGTCTGCAACGTCCGCCGATTTTTACAAGCGCACTGAAAATGTCGCCGTAATATTGCGGGTCGTCCACATTTTGGAACGGCTTCATATCGCCGTGTGCTTTTGCTACACTTCCTTTTTGCCAGCAAAGCGATGCAATGTTGCTGTTGGCATCGAGAGCCTCGTCGGGAACGTGCAATGTTCCGTCAGCAGCAAAAGCCAAAACAGACGAACGCTCCATAACTTTGAAGCCTGCAAATTCGCCAACAACACCCTTTTTGAGGTCTGCGCTCTTTTGATAAGCTGCCATTTGATTGGAACTCAAAGAGTCAATGAACTGTTGAAGCTGATAACTTTCAATCATTGCGTAACGGTCTTCTTTGGGAGCACTTGCTTTGTTCATCATTGCTTGTGCTTTTTGCAAATCTTTGTAAGAGAATCCAAGCCGTTGCCCTGTTTGTCCATCTTCGGGATTTACATCGGTTGCAACACCGCTTGTTCTAATGATTGCAGATGTGGGAATAGTGTCCGGAACATACGCATTTGTATTGTTGTCGTACTTCAAACCACGCACCCAGTTGAAAATCATATTGTCGCCCACTGTTTCTGCCAAAGTAGCAACGTGGTCGTTCAATACGCTATCGGTAAGGTCGTAGCTGATTTCGTTACGCTCGTGCCAAGTAACGTGTGTCGGGTCGGTACTGTACACGTCAAGTGCGTAAGTAACAAAAGTGTCACCGCGACGTACTGCCGTTGCCGGGAATGTTTTGCGGTTTTTCTGCACATTCGGCGATGCGCCTGCTTGCGGAATGTGTACCACTGAACCGCCAAGCACCAACGAGCTTTCGTCTGTTGCGTGTTGCAGGTGCGGATTTGTTCTGCGTAGTTTTTCAATGATATAACTCAAAAAAATTTCTACGGGAATTGCGCTGATTGCGCCGGGATTAATAGGTCGCATAGTTTAGTCCTCCTTGTTTTCTTTTAGCTGTTTGTAATAATCGGGATAATTTTTCTTTACGTCTGCAAGTTCGCCGTTCAAATACAAATCGTTGAGCGATTTACCTGCGTACTTTTCGGGAATGCCTGTTCCTCCGCTTGCTTCGCCGCCTGCTACGCGCGGTTGCGCCTGCATTGCATCAACAAGCGATTTCAGACCTGCGGGATTGCCGGCATAGTCTTTTCCGAGCGTGTCGGCAAGCTCCTTGCTCAATTTGTGAGCGTCCATTCCGCCTTTCAAAATGTTTTTTACCTCGCTTTCCATTGTTGCGGATTTGAGGTCGGCAAGTTCTTTTTCTGCCGTTTCGGTGCGTTTGGCTTTATCTGCCAAATCTTTCAACCTTGCGGTGATTTGCACACCGGTAGCGTTATCCGCCAAGTCGAGCAACAAAAGTTGTTCAACTGTAAATTCATTTTTACTCATATTAATTGGTTTTTGATTTCTATTATCGCTTAAATCCTGTAAAACATTGTCTTTTTCGTCGTAGAGTTGCGCAATAGCAGAATAATTGCCCGGAATATCTACTATCGATGCTTCGCGCGGAAACCATTTTGTTACCGTTGGTCCCGTTTGTCCGTCGAGCATTAGATTTTTGTCGCTGCTAAGTTCGAGAGCTACAATTTTTCCGACAGATGCAGCACCGTAAAATCCTGCTTCTATTTGGTCTGCCAAGTTGGGAAAATCGCTCATATTTACAACCGCTTTTGCATATACTTTATCGCCATCAAAGCGAAAATCTTCCCATTTTACGGCAACACCTTTTGTACGGTCGTGCATTAAATAGCCGATTGATGGTTTAAATTTGTCAAGCTGTAATCCCGAAGTCAGCAACCGATAACCGTACACATTGACGGTTTCGTCAGTCAAGCAAAATTCTCTATCTATTTTTTTGAAACTCATATTTCCTTTGTTTGGTGATGCAAAATTCCGAACAAAAAAACACCTCCCAAAAAAGTACTATCATTTTGATATACATTTTTTTATATCGCGTGTTTTATGTGGAATTTTGCATCGTAATTCTTGAAAACCCCTTTCCCCTTCGGGACTTTCCCCGCAAGGGAAAGAAAAAGGAAAAGTTTTTTAATATGGCAAAAAAAGAAACAAAAAAGCGGCTCACAAAAAGTGAGATGGCAGACAAAAAAGAGTTGGCGAAACTACTTTATATGCAGGGCGAAACGCAAAAAGTGATTTCGGAACGCATCGGCATCAGCGAAATCACAGTCAGCGGTTGGGCGAAAAAAGAGGCTTGGGCAGAGAAAAAAGCCGGCACAAACATCACACGTCCGGAACTTGTCAATAAATTATTGTTAGAAATCGACAACTTAATTACAAGCGTGTCGAAGTCGGACGACATTACGCAGAAAAGCAAATTGCCCGACAGTCTTTCAAAATTTGCTTCTGTAATTGAAAAGTTGGATAAAAAGGCAAATATCGTTGATACGATAGATGTTTTTATTGCTTTCAACAAGTGGCTGCAATTCCGCAATATACAGAACGACGAAATCATTATCAACACAACAAATAAAATAAACGAATATCTGGAAACGCGCAAATCGGTTTCGGTTCAATTTGTGGCATCCGAATTTTCAAAAATGATTAACCGTTTTCAAGACTTGTATATTTCAGAGCATATAAATAAGGGTTAGTAATGAAAAAAGTAGTCAAAGATGCGTATAAAGAATGGCAGGCGCACTGCGTAGAAATGCAGGCGGACACACCTGCGATTATGAATGAAACGCCTGCCGAAAAGTCAGCGCGTATCAAACGCCTCGAAGCCAATCCTGAGGAATGGTTTGTTTACTACTTTCCGAAATACTGCACCAGCGAGCCGGCTGATTTTCATAAACGAGCGACAAAACGCCTTATCAAAAATGACGAATGGTACGAAGTCCGGGCTTGGAGCCGCGAGTTGGCAAAGTCGGCGCGGGCAATGATGGAATTTATCTATTTGGCTATGACAAAGCGCGTGAAAAACGTGTTGCTTGTTTCTAATTCCAATGACAACGCCTCTCGCCTGTTGTTGCCGTTCAAATCTTGTTTTGAAGCCAACAAGCGACTAATTGCCGATTATGGTGTACAGGCAACTTATGGAAAATGGGAAGCAGCGGAATTTACCACACAAATAGGTTGTTCGTTCCGCGCTCTGGGCTGGGGACAATCGCCACGCGGAACACGAAGGGATAATGTGCGCCCCGACGGCATTATCATTGACGACATTGATACAGACGAGGAATGCCGAAACGAGGATATAATGAAAGCCAAAATTAATTGGATAGAACAGGCATTAATCGGTACGCGCTCCATTTCAAACCCTATCCGAATACTCGTAAATGGCAACATTATACACGAAAATTGCGCCGTGAAAAAACTGAGCGAAAAAGCGGATAAATTCGACATTGTTAATATCCGCGATGAAAACGGCAAATCAACGTGGGCTTCCAAAAACAGAGAAGAAGACATCGACCGCGTGCTGTCGCTGATTTCCTACGAAAGCGCACAAAAAGAGTATTTCAACAACCCGATGGATGGCGGTGAAACTTTCAAAGACTTAAAAGACGGCAAAATTCCACGTCTCGACAGTTGTCAAGTTTGTATTTACGCCGACCCGGCAACGAGCAACAAAGATGTAAGCAGTGGTTCGCATAAAGCGGTCGGTATCGTTGCGAAAAAAGATTTTGACTTTTTTATTGTAAAGGTGTTTTTAGACACAATGAGCAATGCAAAATTTGTCGAATGCTTGTTTGAATGTTACAATTATTGCAAAGCGAAAAATGTTGAAAATGTGCGTGTTTTTATCGAAAACAACAGCTTGCAAAACCCATTTTACGAACAGGTTTTGCTTCCTATGATTTATACTCGTGCCAACGAAACAAAGGTATTTCTGCCAGTTGCCGGTGATGACCGCGACAAAAAAGACAAATACACGCGAATTGAGGGAACGCTCGAACCTATTAATCGACTGGGGCATCTAATTTTTAACGAAGCGGAAAAAGACGACCCGAATATGAAGCGACTAAAAGCACAATTCAAAAATTTCACGCGCAAGCAAAAACGAATGGACGGTCCCGATGCAGTAGAGGGTGCGGTATTCAAACTTCGTGAAACGGAAGCCGTTGGAGTAGCAGGAATGTTTGAGAGTTTTAAAAATGTAAATTCAAAACGATTTTAAACAAAGTATATGACTGATTTATGTTTTCGGTGTAAAAATAACACCCACAGCAATTGGAAAGAAAAATGTTATTGCAAACACGATAAAAAAGAACAAGTCGGGTTTTGCAGATTTTTCAAGTTAAACAAAAGAATAGTTTTTACTAAAAATAATTCAGACGAATGTTAGTAACAGTAAAAGAATTAAGCCAAACAAGCCTTTACAGCGAAATAATCCAAACCATTACGCGAGGCGACCAAGAAGCGGCAGAGTTGCAAATACTCGCAGCCGAAAGTCTTGTACGTTCCTATATGAGCCGATACGACACCGATGCCATTTTCGGAACCGCCAACAGCGCACCAACTTACATAGGCACAGAAATAGAGTTGATTAAAAAGATAGTCAAAATCATTGCCTCGTACTATCTTGTAAGACTTTCAAACCCGAATGTAGATATAGAACTATTTCGAGCCGACTACGAGGACGCGCTCAAATGGCTGAGAGATTTGCAATCCGGCTTGGTCAATCCCAATTTACCATACAAACCCGACCCCGGCGTGGACATCGTAACCGGTGGCGTGTGGTTTGATTCATTACGCAAAAACAACAATTTCTTTTAAATATGGCAAAAAAACAAACACAAAAGCAACCGGAACTTATAATTCACGACTTTACGCTCGTTTCGCCCGACCGTAACCGTAAAGATGTCGGCAAACTGAAATCGGCAATACAACGCGCGGAAAGCATCCAGCTTCCGAGCCGCGTTGCGCTCTACGATTTATACCACGACATTACAACCTTAGACGGACATCTAAGAGGAATAATACGCAAACGATTAGATAGCGTACTGAATAAATCAATCAAATTTGTGGATAAAAACAAGCGTAAAGTTGATGCCTTTGATGCGTTGATATGGTCGAACAAATTTAATCGGCTTGTTGAGCTTATTCTCGAAAGTAAATTTTGGGGAATTTCGGGTATTGAATTTATACAAGGCGAAAAGTTTGATTTTGACGAAATCCCACGCAAACACATACGCCCCGAAATGGGCATTGTGGTAAAATCGCAATACGACAGCACCGGAATAGAAATTGACAGCCTGCCATACGTTTGGACTATTGGCGATAAGCGCGATTTGGGATTGTTACTGCAATGTTCTATGTACGC
>Ga0123352_10019921_pt1 | contig 10690 bp, 6 predicted proteins | sample TergutLab28metaG_FD_89700 | JGI IMG/M metagenome (GOLD analysis project Ga0123352, IMG submission 89700) | Labiotermes labralis P1 segment gut microbial communities from Petit-Saut dam, French Guiana - Lab288 P1 | ecosystem: Host-associated > Arthropoda: Insects > Digestive system > Gut ... | reverse complement strand
GTTTTTTTTTGTGATCACATATAGAACACGTCTCCACCGAATAAGAAGGGGGGGGGGGGGGGGGGGGGGGGGGGGGGGGGGGGGGGGGGGGGGGGGGGGGGGGGAGCACAAATTCTGACAGATGAACGCAAAGAGGCTACATAATCACCACTGATATTTTGCACTGCTATAATAAAGGAGGCAATGCCTTCCTGTCTCAGATTGTAACAGGAAGTGAATCCTGTGTCTGCCATTAAACGTGAATCCTAATGGCAGTCAAGGGAATGGTAAGCCACAAGGCATCCCCAAGGGAGAAGAAATTCAAGGGTGCACTGTTGGTAGGAATAATCATGGTTACAGTTATTTGGGATGAGAAGGGTGTTATTTTTGTCAACTTCTTGCCTAGGGCGACAGCAGTGAATTCTGACCACTGTAATGAGACTCTAAAAAGCCTGAATGCTAATCTTTGTTGAGCCTGTGTCACAAGAATGATGTCAGAAATGTTGCTCCTCCACGACAATGCCAGGACACACACGAGTGTATGTACAACTGAGACCATCACAGAATTTGGATGGACACTTACTGCACCACCTCTACAGCTGTGATCTTGCACAGTCACATTTTCACCAGTAGCAATTCCTTCAGCAATGATGTAGTGAAGTTTTGTGGTATTTTATCACGTGTAACTTGTAACTGTCATAAAATACAAAACAGCTGTTGGTTTCTCTGTATCCCCTGTAGATTAAATGTGGCTGAGAAGTCTAAATGGACAAAGTGGGAGGAAGTAACAGGAGGATGGAAGAAGCTAAATAATGAACGGTTTCTTAATTTATACTCTTATTCACATATTGTTAGGATGCTTAAATGGAGAAGGATACTGACCAGGGTAGTGCATACAGCACCCAAGGTAAAGATCATAAATGCATGTAAAATTATTGTTGTCAGAAAACATAGGTACAGATGGGAGAATAATTAAACTGGATTTTAAAGAAGTAGGACGGAAGGACATGGACTTCATCAGCCTTAGGCAAGGGACTAATGGCGGGCTCTTTGAAGATCATACTGAACCCAGGTTTGGTGATATGCCAGAAATTTGAGTGAATTTTGGCTTCTGAAGAACTCCACTCCTCAGACTTAGGTAGATTGTCTCCAATGATTATCTCTTACTAGCCCTGCAGAAGGAACTTTCATAAACCTGTATTCTACAAAAGAAATGGCAAGGTAATGCTATGCAGCCCTCACTTTATAATATTTGTGTCTTGCTCCACTTCCAGCTGTCTTCCTGCTGTAAGGACAAAAATGCTCTAACCTTTGCCTAAGTCAGGAAAATCTAGAACATGTTTAGATATGATCCAAGGGCTCAGAAGTGCCAACATTCCTTCAATATTTGAACTACATATGTGCAGTGTTAAACGTTAACTGTTGTATAAACAGAGCTGGCTGCATGCAGTCTGTTTTTGACAATACCAGTAAAGTGAACTACGTAGTCCTATTCACACATTTCCATATTCTAGCAACACATTTCAGTCTTCAAAGTAGTTATATATTTGCATGTTTTCTATTTATAAAGTTGTATTGATGCATACTGTTGTGTAACATATTTGTAAATCAGTAATTGTATGCAGCCATCTACACAGTAGCTCTTTGAAACATTATGAAGGTGGCTTAATGAAAACTGCAAGAGGAGTGGTTTCATACTTTCTTCCATTCACCTGATGGAAATATGACACTTATTAGACATGGGCACATATAGGAAGAGATGATATCATGTGGCCCATATATAACTGTGACTGGATTCATCGAGACACAGACTTCTTGTAGTATTGTTCTTCATACGGCAGTGAAACTTGTGGAATTTATGCAGCTCGGAGTGTTTGTTGGTCAGCCAAGTGACTGGCGGTTCAGCGAAGTGTTGGTTAAATAGGTGAATGATAATTTCGTATTCATATGCGCGCGCATACATGAATGAATGTTTGTATGTCAGCGAAACTTTTTCTTGGTGGATTGTATAGTAAGTCTGACTGTAAAATGTGAGCGGTATGTAATAGTATGCCTAAGTACAGTTATTGCTGTACTTCTGCGGACGCGACATGTAAAGATTTTATTTAAAATATTTTATTACAATTAAGGTAACGAATTGCGGTTCGCAAATTTCTAGGCACGCATACTTGTTCGTTCATTCCACCAGATAGCAGCAGGAACCACTGGTGAAACCCCATGATGCAACGTTTCTGTGGCATGTGCCTCCTGTGTCGGCCATTTTGCAGGTTTCTGTGAGAAATTGTGTTGAGTTTGAAGACTCTTCACAACGGTAAGATTTCCTAGTTTTCTGCAAGCTCGATAATTATCTTACGTTCAAAGTAATACCTGCTTTAGTTTCATAGATTTTTACGTTGGGGGATTATTTATTGAAAAGTTGATCCAAATTATTACGAATGCTTTCGTTGAAGAAAAGTTCGATAAAAGAAGCCCAGTGATCAAGGCACATGGTTTCCGGGTTAGTGTAGGGAATGAATATATGTACATTTGCACTGGTGTAAGATTTAAGTATGTGCACCGACTCATATCACATTCATATGTACTATAGTTGAAGTCTTCTTGCTTGTAATTCTGCAAAATCCGTTAAATATGTAACGCCAGATCAGATATGGCTCCTGCAACGGATTGAGTCATGCTCTCATGATTTTAGTTTTCACGTGCTTCGTCCAGAATTATCGCATTCTTTAAATTATAATATTTAGCGAATTTGTTTATTTGGTTACACCAAAGAGTTGTAATATGTAGTGGAGCACTACATATGGACTGGAAGATAGCATGGAGTATTTGCAGTATAATGGTTTATTCCATATTAGGACGTAGTGTCACGATATTTTTAGCGTAAAGTGCTGTGTCAAGTTTGGATCGTTGTCTCTTAGTGGAATGTTAAGTATGTGGGTGGGGTTACACATAGATTGTGACTGATAGAATTTTGCTGGTAGACATGCTTCTTCACAGTATTAAAAATAAAATATTTTAAACCTATAATTCTCCGTTTCTAGTTTATTTCACGGTTTTTGAAGGTATTTGTAAGGCTACAAAAATATGGTGGATTGCATTGATGTACTGTGACCTGAGTGCTATTTCAGGCATAACTTATACCAGTTAAAGACAAATCTTCCTTGCACACTGTAGTATTCTTATGTTGTCTGCCAGAAGAATTGAATGGGACATGAAAAACGAAATTCACCTGCCCACCCAATAATATACCCCCTGCAATTTTAAGCTCTTGTCACAATTTCTGTTTACTTAAAAGTAATAATGATCAGTGTCCTGTACATTAACGTTAAGTTGTTCACAGTATTTTATTATATCTACATACTTAATGTTGCCTTCATCAGTTTGGCAAAGTTTGTGTCTCAGATGTGACACTTTGATGTGAGGTGTTCATACAGAAGTATCCTGAAGGTGACTGAATGTGACCCACAGCATTGTTCCAGTAGTCCAGTACTTGACGGCACAAGTGGGCTACTGATGCATGTTAGAAATATTGTTTTTATCATTTGTACTGTGTTTGATGTCTTAAATATCTCAAGTATTTGAAAATTAATACAGTACAGGATATTTCTGTGCTTCTGTTACCTAACAGTAGTGTACTAAATTTTTATTGTTAAGTACAAAGATACTACAACTGTAGTTTGTGATGTATGTTTGCTTTTTTGCAACTTCTTATTTAGATACAAAGTTTGGGTTGGGTGTGTGATTACTTTGGATTGTGAACATGCTTTGTGGTGGTACATCAAAGAATTCATCCATTTTTAGAATTCTTGTATGCATGTTAATTCATTGTTGAGATGATCCCATCTTTGAGGTATTATTTATTTATATACTGCCTGCAGCGCCAGTTCTGTGATGGGGTGAATGTTAAGCTCACACTACAACCATTTTTACAGAAAATTATCACTTTTCATATTGCATTTGTGCTGAAATTTACAGTGTCTTACTACACGTACCATTTTATTGCATAGATAGTCACATTAAAATGTTTATGGACAGTACTGTGTTGGTGAGAAAAGGAATTACATTCTACCAAGATTTGTTAGGCTCCACTACTGCTTGATTCTTTATGATTTGTTGGAACTAAGGTACATGGTTTGTGCTGGAACTAGCATTGAGGCAGTGGATGCATTTTGTAAGATAAACTGAGCTGCTTTTATAAAGCACTGCATTGAATATAGTGGCAAGAAAGAATTCTGTGGTAATGCAGATTGCCCTATAATTATTCAAGAAGGAAAATTTATTGCCCATCAGCCACTCCAGTATAAAGTGAAGGATGGAAACATGGACACAGGAATGGCGCAAGAGCATCGCAGTTGAGAGTAGGGTTTATACGAACTTGGTGATGACAATAACAGAAAATATAGTGTGTGATTTTGAATGTAACATGGGTGTTACGCATGTGCAGTGACATCAAGAGGCCGTTCATGGTATGTCTTGGCATTTTTTGTCAAGGCATTAAAATCTACTGCACGGTATCTACACCCCATGTGGTAACCAGCTTAGCAGTGGCATTGGGCTTCATTCCACTGACTCCTGTGCTTCTGTCATGCATCTCTCATAACCACTGAAGAATGCTCCATGATGTTGAACACCCACTTGAACCAATGCCTGACAATGATGTGTTGAGTGTACAACATCAGCTTCAGGAATTGTTGCCATATATATATATATGCACTATTGCCAACTACACTAAAACAGTTGTCTGCTGTTCATGTTTTGTTTAGCTTTGAACTGCACCTTTACAGTGGTGTGCAGTTCTTCTGTGTTGTTGGATAATTTTTGCATATTCTGTCCTGGTCATTATGATAGACTGCATGTGTTGATTTAGTGAACACTGAAATGTTGTTTGAATTTAAATAAGGTATAGAAATATGTGGATTGGCGTTGAATTGGTGGACACCTTGTAGTAAAATAGTCTGACAGAAACACTAATACAATCCACACCAGTTACCCCCAACTTTATCACACATGCTGTATTCAGAATATAATATAAGAAATGTCCAGTCTCCTGCAAGCATAATGAGAAAATTTAGGTCCATATTTGGTTTTGAAGTGCATTATGTCACATGTTTCTTGCTCAGCAGTTTACACAGGATGTTACATTAATCCTAATCATTTTGTATGTCACCTTACAAGAACAGCTTTGAACTTGAAAGTAGTGGTGCAGAGGAAGTCAGGCCTTTAGATGTTATGACCAGTAAGTGATGTGTTTGGGTTAAAAATATATAGGGCTGAAGTGCAGATCATGTCTTGTATGTGCATGTGAGTTAATTCCAATATATCCTATTGAGCTCTGTTAGGCTTCTTATAGAGTTAACACTTTCAAAGAGATCCAGTTCCTGGAACAATGTGTCCTTTTTAAGTACAAGATTGGTAGTACTGAGTAAGACTAATATACCATTGTGAGAACCATTAGAATTGAATTCTACTGAACCTTACTTGGCAATTACCACATATTTGAAAATTTGAAATTTCATACACATTTGAAAAGAGAAAGTTTAGTGATTACCTGTAATTGTGTACTGCATATCCTTTTGCAGCTTTATGTTTTTATGCATTCCCTTCCTAGTGTCAGTAGCTGAGAAGTGTCATATTGATACAACTATTGAGAAGTGAAATTGTAAATGGCAGTTATTCAGTATAAGGAGAACATAGACAGTACTGTAACCTACCATTTTATTATTTCAATTACACTAAGGGGTCTGAGGACTGAAGTATTAATGTGGTGGAGAATAATTACTATTTTGTGTCCCAGTTATTTATGTTGCTGTCTCCAGATTATATATTTAAATGTAGTTAATAATTTTACTGAAGGCTTTTCCAAGCAGTCTCTGCAGCTGAAAGATCAGAAACATGTTTTTGTGTTCTCTTCTGATTCCATGGGTCAAACATGAAAATCGGCCACACCTCATATGTGACTAGAGAATGTTTGTAAGTTCGTAGACAGACTGATATGCAGGAAATGGGCCTCCAGCTGCAATAGCTTTTCCACTGCATGTTACATATCTCACCATGATAACCGTGTGAAACGTACCCGTATAAACACAATGTTGAAAAATTTGTTTTTAATTACAGGTTACGTGTACATGAATGGGGACATTGGGAAGCTCCCTTCAGGGGCGGTATACCCAACCGTCCCTGATCCCCTGGTCACCACAGCTTCCACAAGCACTGATTACAGGTAATGCATTATTGTTTTCTACAGAAAACATTGTGATTTTTCTGTTCTGTAAGTACAGAGTTGCAGAAAGATTATTATATTGTCGGTGTCACAGTAAACAGTGTTGTATTTTTCATTCTTATTGGAGAAAATTGTACTGTAATTCCTCATTAAATGAACACAGTTGGTTCCAAAGTTTCTGTTTCTAGGCAAAAACTTTTAAGAGTAACCAGAAGTCCCATTAAAGCTTAAGTAAAAAATCTGGATTCTTTCACCATGCTCAAAGCTTGATATCAGCTGGTTTGGTTCAGGCACTTTTTGATACATTTCATTAGTTTTGCTTCATACATTATGGAGTATATTTTACAGTAAGGGGTATTTACTAATACTTTTTGTTGCACAAGCTATTCAGATTGTTATGGAACAGTGTGGAGGAAGTGGAGAAGTAAAATTGGATGAAATGACCACCAAGAAGTAGCATGAGATGGTTATTAGGTGGGGTCTGGTGCTTTAATTTCTTCTCTAGATAAAAATGTTGCATCCGCTCCCAAAGTAGGCACTGTCATCAACACTAAAAATTTACTTCAGTGAATATCTTCGTACTTTGTTGTCATAATGTCAGGAAACTTTGTAGCAACTGTTACCATAAGCACTTGCCCTTTTGCCTGATGTGTGAAGTTTATGCAGGTTATCACAAGTCTTGGATCTGTCTAACCAGCCATTTTGTTCCTTAGAGTCCAGATCGCTTACATTTGCTAGGCCTCTTTCGTGAGCTTGCAGCTTCACATCTTCAAACAACATACCTTGGATGATATGAAAGCTCCATTTCATGTTCCTGGTGGCTGTAGATACAGTGGGCCAGCAGCCTCTCTCATTTTTGCATAATGCTTCTGGTTGGGTTATATGCTCCAACTTATTATCACCAACACAGTTTTCAGCAGCTTTTAATTTCTAGTTCAGAAGGAAATGGACTTCACAGTTTAAGATAAATTCATGGCTCTTAGCCATATCCCTATTGCGTTCACCATGTGCAATTTGCCCTGTAATGTAAGGTTTCATAGCTATGTGTAATGATGTTCTCACTCTTAGCTTTATCACACCAAATCACTTGCACAGCATTTTGGACCCATGTTTTACAAAGTGATTTGAATGAGTGCAGATGAAAGGTATCAGAGAAGGATAAGTTGGGGGTGCACAAACACTACAGATACAAGACTCACATTGCTGCACTAAAGATCGTATAAGAAAGAGTGAGAGGTTACAAGAGAATCATGATACAGAATGCTTGGGAGCTTGTATTAGTAGTGTATCTAATAAAAATAATTGTTTATGTGTTGCTGGTTTTATGTATTACTTGTATGTGCTCATTTAATAAGGGATGAGTGTATTGCTGGCGACCCAGATTCCATGTCGACTGTTGTATTGTGTGACACAGAATGTGGTAAATAATTTGGAATTGATACAGACATAGCAGGAGGTTATTTTATTGCCAACATTTCAGGCTGATGTGAATCACACACCATCAACAGTTTTCCATCGTGTGGAAAGGTTGGAATCGGTCAGGTGGATTAAAAATTGTGTGGTTGAACCCTGTGTAGACTTTTACAGTGATGCCATAAGTTAGCCCACATGTATTTGTAATTACATAATTAAACTGCCTGAGAAAAGCAGAATCTTCTAACATACACGTGTGAAAAACTACTCTGCAAAAACACAAGCAATCTGTTAGTAGCACATGACACACATGAAGTAGTTGTGTTCATCGTCCCTCTTGAAACAGAGATCAGGCAAACAGATTTCTTTCCAAGGTTGTTGAAATTGCTAATTCCATAATTTCTTATGAATGCATGTTTTGTACTTAGATATTAGATGGGACATAAAGCAAGTGGATCTTCAAGAAATAAGATGGAAGGGTGTGGACTGGATTGATCTGGCTCAGGATAGGGACAGGTGGTGTGCTGTCGTGATCATAGTAATAACCTTCGTGTTTCATAGAATGTGGGGGATTTTTTAATGAGGTGAGGAATGATTAACTTTTCAAGAAGGACTGTGCTGCATGTAGTTATTTAGCATATGTCACATCTTCTGTGGGGTAATCATATGTGCATTGGGCATTGTACACATGTTGCAGCCACATGTCATGATAAATACCTGATTATATAAATGACAACTCAGGACAGAAAATTTGTCCCTTGCACACCTATTAGTCTCAAGTCAGCTTTTTTTTCAAATAATAGTATAGTATTTATTTTCAACTGTTTGTTCTGCTGCACAGTCAGTGACAGAAAATTTGCTGGCTTTATTGAAGTAGAGGTCAGTAGTGAAATTGAGATGTTAATGTCTATTCAGGAATTCTGTTGAAACTGATTTTGTTTTGTAATAAGTGATAGCATTAATTAAATACTGGAAAATTGTTTATGTCAGGGGCTGTGTGAAAGTTATGTGAAATCTCCGTGGCTGTGTGAGGAGTGCTGCAGATGTGGATTAAAAAAAATTAACTTTTATTTTGGAACAGTAATGCCAAAAGTGGTACGTGTGTGTGCGTGTGTAGGTATTTCAAGGAAACTTCACATAGGCATTTTGTTTTTCCAGCTCACTGAATGGCATAACAGACTCGCTGGAGACCTACGCCCAAACCAGCATTCCGCCAGGGGGATCGCCCACTGACCCGAATCCTTCTGGACCGGGTGGTGGCATCCCCCTGGACCAGTTAAAGCAGATGCTTTCTTCTCAGCTTGAATATTACTTCTCAAGGTATGTTAGTTATTTCATATAAACTGTTTTTGTTTCTTGGAGGAGCACTGGGTATATCATTTGCTGCCTTGTTATACTTGACCATTGATAAAGGTTTTGGAGCTTTAGGATGCCCTCTCATAGTGGTATTTGCAGTAGTGGACATAAATAATAATTTATTCTGAAAGACACACAGGTTGTGCCCAGAAATTGTATAGAAGGTATTGGTGAGGGTGACATAAATGGTACGGAAGGCTGTGAAGCTCTCGCATACAAAATTAATTTAACAAAACCATGTACCAAGACAAGCATGGGAATACTGCCCTAGATAAATGTCAATATGAATACCAGGAAAGAGGCAGTCAACAAATTTTTGAGCCATTCTAAATTTAGGCCAGGTGCTTGGTCTGTTCTGTAATAATTGTAATATTTCGTTATGAATGCTGCTTTCTTATGCTACTTGCAAGGCTGTTTTGCGTTAAAATATACGGAGTACTTAGGAACTTGAATAAATCATCGGTGTTGTGAGAAAGATTAGATATGGGTGATTTGGAATGTACTTACAGATTCAGGTGCTGATAGTGAAAGCTATCAGAATGATAATACACAAACTGACACTTTGGTACCACATGTCTTGGGCATGGTCAGATGGACAGAGCTTCTTTGTTTTTATGAGGTCTCGCCAGAATATCATGTTTACCTGAATATATGACAAGAATTTTACCCCAAATTTATCTGAAAAGTGTGAGTGCCCCTTATTATGCACATAGTTATACACATTCTGTGAATAGGAAGTATGTGTTTATCATGGCTAGGTGAATGAAAAAACTGCTGCTATAGTAATTGTACATTATTTGATAGTTCTGATTGTGTGCTGTATGCCTGTATGAGCTGAAGATGCTCTCTAGAAGTATATGACAAAGAGGACTGTTACACACATGAAAGTGTCAGCAATAATGTCATATTTAGGTACTGTGATAGACTGGCTGTAGGCTGCAGTGTAGCTTAAGGGTTACCATGCTGCACTACCTCTGATGTTATCAACTTCAGTAGTGGCAACAGCAGTGTTACAGGATCTTCACCATTCAGCACTCATTCCTGTGTTCTTTATTTCAGAGAGAATCTGGCTAATGATGCCTACTTGCTGTCTCAAATGGATAATGACCAGTATGTTCCCATCTGGACTGTTGCAAATTTTAATCAAGTGAAGAAACTGACGAAAGATATCAGATTAATTACGGAAGTATTAAGAGGTACGCTACTAACTCTTGTGTCTGATTAGGATATAGGTAACTGCAGTTGGTATGTATGTGCATGCACGTTTGTCAGTGTAAATGTTGTGTTGCATGTTGAGGAATTCATGACTTATTTTAAGGGAGTGTTCTGAATTTTCCTTGCTCCTTTTAGCTCTTGCATCACACATGTATGGTGTGTGGAGATTGTGGCCACTTTACCTCCTCCTCCTCTTCCACTTCTTCTTCCTCTTTCTTCATCTTCTTCTTCTTCTTCCACCACCACCACCTCCTCCTCCTCCATTTTTTATGGCTGTGCAGTCTGTTGCTGACCTTTGTCTCCTTAATGGACTTCTCCCAGTGAGCCTGTTTTTGACCTCTTTCCAATTCTTATTTTGCATTTATTATAGTTATTATTATACAATATGTATGTCTCCTGTCACAGGCATTTCTTCCTGGTACTTCTCTTGAACCGGCGGTGATCCCCACCGCTCAGGCTTCAAGCTTCACATTGCAGTACTTTCCGTATTATGTGTGATGTTCCAAGTAT
>Ga0123352_10019919_pt1 | contig 10690 bp, 7 predicted proteins | sample TergutLab28metaG_FD_89700 | JGI IMG/M metagenome (GOLD analysis project Ga0123352, IMG submission 89700) | Labiotermes labralis P1 segment gut microbial communities from Petit-Saut dam, French Guiana - Lab288 P1 | ecosystem: Host-associated > Arthropoda: Insects > Digestive system > Gut ... | reverse complement strand
TGAATGGGTTATCAGACGTGCTGTATCAAACGCTGCGGTCACCCTGTTTCTTGTCAAAGTCACGCGTATTAAATCAAGTCGAAATGCAGGTCATTTCTTGCGTTTTGTACGATGCAAGTGATTTATGTGCTGAACAGAGTTAAAAATAAGCCTCCATTAACATCCAACGAGTAGTGATAATCGTGAAAAAATTAAATTTAATACACTGTGATGTTGGAACTTGACTGACGTGGCATTTAGATGTTATCGTACATAAAATATTGCTATAAAAATAAGCATGGCATGTCGTTCAAGGTAAAAAGTTCTGCTAATACCTGTGAGGATCGGCAAGAAACTGTTTTCCTTTAAACTAGCTCCATCCAACGGAGAACTAGCAGAAAAGCTGACACACTCTCATTTCTTCAAGAAATACCTCGATTTTATACAACATGAAAGCTTACTTTACAAGAACACGCTCTTCGACACTATCTGAGCAAATCAGAACCAAGTTTACACGATCACATCTGTTTCCTCTAAGATCAATTACGCATACATATTCCAAGCGACCCATTTTTCCTAGACTTGCGGAAAAAAACTTGATATGAATTTCTTCCGTGTGTTCTTTACTCCCCACACCCTCCTGGAACAGCAGTTTTTTAGATTTATTCTTATGTTAGCATCCATTTTTTTTGGTAAGTCTTACAGTGCAATTTGAACGCAATTTAAAAACATAATTTCGTAATTTTAATTGCCCCTTTTTGTGCACACAACTGTCGTTCTAGCACAAACGACAGCAGATTTCAAGTCTCTCTTTCCCCTACCCATGCTCTTACACCAAAACAACACTGCATACATTACTTTTCCAGCCCACAGGACACGTTAAAAATAACTGTGCCTCTCGTAATGTCATATTAATTCAGACGTTAACATACAGACACTGCCAAATACGAGACCGACGCCATATGTGACAAAGATAACGAACTCAAGACAGTCCGTCCACCGACCCAGAGCGCCACTTTCCATAACCTACAGACACACATTAACGACATAAAATACAGCCTAATTACTATATCAATGGTTTTTATTTCCTGCGGCGCTACGGCCCACCCCGCGTCATGGCCTCCTCATTCTTGAGGTTTCCAGATCACATACAAAGACGGCAACACAGTCGGTATGACTCCTCTGATGATCAGCTCGTCGCAGAGACTTCTACCTGACAACACTCAACACTCATAACAGACAAACATCCCCGGTGGGATTCGAACCCACAGTCTCAACAGGCGAGCGGCCGCAGATCTACGCCTTAGACCTTGCGGCCACTGGGACCGGCACATATTCCGATACTAGTTTGGACAGCCTGATAATAACAAGAAACATCTCAGAGTGCAATATGGTTAAGATTCTTCTGTTCAGAAAGTACCTAATTCAAATCTTGTTCGGATGATCTGGTGCCCTGACTGCTGACTCTCCGTGGCCCCTCCAGGTAGACATCAGGACACAGAAATACATGACTAATTTTTTTTCCGGATCCGTAAATATACACAAATCTTGTTCATTTTCCGGTTTTATATAACATTCTGCAGTTGAAGCAACGTTATGAAATAATCCAACAACCAACTACTACTTGACTGAAGACCAGCTTGATCCTTTGGGTTTGGAACAGGGTAAAAGAATAAGAAGCTGGTATGAAATTGTAACGTCTTGGTTTTTCATGGCAGTGAACAGCCACACCGTCGTTTGCTCAGGTAAGACACTCTGTTGCAGTCCAATAGATGACTACCGACGTTTCGTAGGTTCATGCAGCGTACATCTTTCATGAACAGTTTGAACTAAATGTAATTTGTATATTTGTGATGTTGGTCCCAACAAGTAAGAGCAAACCACCTAAAAAAACAGCAGACCATAAATAATAGTTTTCCTGCAGTTTATTTTGTGAATTTTGTTTGGAGTCCACACATATTTTTGTATGACATTTCGTACACACAAGGTTTTCGTTATCTGGAGTGTTTGTACTGGTTTTATACCAACCCTCAGAAGTTACAGTAGGTTATACGTACATTCAGAATCTTGCATTTGATGGCGGTCTCCCTTTCGTTTTGATATGCATATTCCCTCTGTGTATACTTTCATATTGTGACAGAGCTCGCCTTACTGAACTACCCGCTGCAGGGACAAAGTAGATATCAATAAAATACGATTCAGCTAAACCAGAACTTTATGTAAATATTTGGTCAACTCTGGTATTAAATTTTCACGTTCGTGTGTTTACATACGCATTTTGGAAATGCTTTCAACTCTGTTAGCATTAGCTACGGAAAAGAAACCAAAATTGTATCGGCAAAAATTAATTCATTAAATGCAAAAAAAATCTAAGAATAAACTGTGTCTGGGGCCACAGTTTCACTAAAGTTTCATTCTGATTGAATGCACAGGACGTTCTGGAATGAATTACAACGTCTATGTTCCTTCAAACGCTATCTTCCGTGGGTCCACAATGATACTATTACGAACTCTAAGCCTGCATTAATAAGTATACAGTTAAGCGACATATTTTAGTTAAACAATATAAACTCCCTAAACTGCAGTGTTTCTCATCTTGCTGCTACGGCAGATCCCTTACGAATAGCACAAATTCTGTCAACCCCTTCCCTAATATTATCTTATATCGAAGGCCCCTACATGACTCGCGGGAACATCTAAATTTCGAAAATTTGTAAACAAGCATCACACGTACTCTCTGAGAAAAGTTTATTCAGTCAACGTAAAAGTTCATTAGGTAAACTGTTATTTTACCTTGCAGTAATGACAGTAAAACTGCGATTAGGAAAAACTTAAAAGGAAGAAAATTCAAGTTCCACTGAGCACAAAATACGCAATATTTTACCATTATTGAAGATAAACATGCGTAAAATATTAAAAATATTCAGTACAAGAACAGAGAGACTCAAACAACCTCGCCGACCTCAACGGGTCCGCGGACGTTCGAACAACACACATTTCATTCTACATGAAGCCCAAAATTTGCCCAGTACGTCTGGCCACCATTCCGTCTTATATAAAGCTGACACAAGCGATAAGCTACAATATGGAAGTTTCTTATAATAAAACCAACTAGACGCACTAATTTCTCAAATTTATTTTTGGAATAAAATTCTACATGTTTCGGACAGTTCCTCTGTCCATTATCAGGAGTTGTTCACTGTACACACAGCAATTGTATATGTCATACAGGTTTGCTGACAGCTTGCGAGCAGGATCAGGACAAAGGAACAGTCCGAAACATGTAGAGTTTTATCCCAAAAATAATTTGAGAAATTAGTGTATCTAGTTGATTTTATTATAAGAATTTATCACGATGCACGGTCACCTGAACTTCAATATGGAAGTTGTTTCGTCGTCACCAGTGCTGTCATTTTTACCTTCAAGATGTCCAGCAAACGCTCCCCATAATTTTCCGTGTACGACGTATTCTTTCGCGTTGTGGGGTTTGACGGCTGTAAGTACTCACGGATGCGCTACCGCTTGCATCTTGTTCAACCTCATTTCCTTCATCAATATCGTGTCCCTCGCTGTTGTCATTCATTAGTGTACAGTTTGAACAACTTGTGCGATCTTGTATTGTTGGTATGAGAGACATATTTTGTGTGTGTACAGATACAAATGCGCAAAACTGCACTGCCACAGGCAAACGCAGTTGATTTTGCAGAGAGAAGGAAGGGGCAGCCGTCAGCGCGCACGTACCCACCCGTATGTTTCTGTGTGTTTCAGCTGTAAAAGCCTTCGTTATCGAGCGATATTATGTCGCGCTTCAAATGGAACATGTTGCATTTTTTAATCGCCGCAATTAAATATTCGCCCGCATGCCAACTTTCATATAAAACCATACGTTCCGTACAGGCTGCACAATAGCGGCGACTACAACCATCCGTGCGCACTTGCCCTAACAGAACAACACATTGGACATCACTGCGTTCAGCAGCGTTTAACAGTGTGGACTACCTAAATATAAAAACGATCACCATATGAAATGAACGGTGAAAGCGACAGACAACGAGGAATCCGCACAAAACGCAAAAAGGCAAAACAAGCATTTCGAGTAACATTTTGTCTGTTTTATTGCGTTTAATGTCAATGTCTTATGACACTTTATTTTGAGTTAAGATATACATTTTAATTACCATAATTTTTATAAAGATAATCGCCCGAAAATGGCAGCCGATGTCGAAACATGTGGGATATTTGCGATATAAAGTAGCATTTACGTACTAGTTGTGTTAGCGAACAATAAGAGACCAATGTACAACAAATTAAGCGTGTTTGAAAGTACGGTAAAGTATCGATAAGAATCTTGAAACCTCACAAAAATGCAGTAACAGGAACCTGGAAAATTACAGAGTTAGGAATCCATAGTTTTGTCACTCTTCACTTAGTACTGTGCTGGTGGGTAAGTGCAAGACGGAGGAGAAAATGAACAATGCATAAACTGTAGTACGCATAAGACAGCAGGACTCTTAACTTACTAATAAGGGGTCTTAAGGAATAAGGTGAATTGATACAGGATATGATGCAGTGCCACAGTGTTGCAGTCACGGGTGTAAACTTTGTAGATTCACTACCCAGAGATTACTTCTCCACCAGCTATCAAATTTTCAAGGGGAAAAAAATGTATCACAGAATTAGTTGGTTAGTTAGTCTCGGCTTAATAAATTAAATTAAAAATTTTGATTCCCAAAATAAAATATCTCCTAGCCTGCGACCCTGACCTGTTTCGATGACCTACTGAGCACACCAAGTCAAACATGGATACAACAATATTGAGGCGACCTACAGCTATAGCCTGCATACTTCCTTGACCGTATTCGTAAGCAGCTTCGCAGCTTCAGTAACACCGGCAACAGATTATTTATTTCATACAGCTTCAACAGGCAAATACCGTCTTCGTGAAAAACATTCAATACTACAACAACCATTATTTGTAAAACCGTAAATGTCACCATCACATACAGAAATGAAATCTTCAAGACAAACGCACTGCAGACTAAGAATCATAGACCTAAACCCGCCTCTCTTTTGCTTTTACATTAACTTCAGAACTTTACAAATAGGCTTGTTCCGAGTTAAGTGTCAGTTAAGTTGTGTAATATATTTTGGGAGTTCATAATATCAATAAGCAATAGTGTCATTAGCTGTGCTATGTAGGTACTACTTCGACGGTACTGAATTGTCGCCCTTCCTTTATCTCTGCCTACATTTCGTGTACGACCAAACGGATAAATCAAAAGACCACCGAGTAAACGAAACATCTATACACCTGGAAGAAAACAGATTGACAGAGATATCTGCCACATTCAGCTGGAAGACAAAATCCACTAACATGGCCATACTATAGTATGTGCGTACTTAACACCAAATAATTCAGAAAAATATCACCAATTCAAAACCACCTGGACTTGATACAGAGACAGCATGGGTTCGAATAAAAGAGAGCAGTAATTTAGTTAAACAGTGAGGCAGTTTATAATCAAATAGTAACAAATTGAAAAACATACGAGATATTTTCAAACAGATCATAAATCTAGATTGAAAATTAGATGAGATATAGTTCAAAATTATACATACGAGTATCTCGTCTCCTGATCTACTGAAAGGTGTTCAAAATTCTGACTCACCCGTACCTGAAATAAAAGATAAAGTAATTAATATTCAAATGACCTTCACGAACATTTTTATATAAATATTACGATAAATAAACAATATTCATTCAATACCAACTCATTATTTACTACCACATTTAAATATTTAAGTACATGTCTTATGGTACTGCGAGGTTACATTAGTTTTGAACAGTAAAACAAAACCACAACCGCGAAATTTACAAATGAAAATAACCAGCACACCCAGTAGCATATATATTATGATTCAAAAGCAGAAAGAATATTTGTTTGTTACCTTAACGTGGCATTTGTCAGAAGCTACAGCATAGGTAATATAATTACATGTATATGTATTTTTGGGCAATCACAATAAAGACATGCTTCTGTGAAGTACACCTCGCATTCATGCAACAGCTAAACCAACATACTCGAAGTTCCCATAGGCTAGACCACAAACTCAGCAGCAACCACAGAATGGCATGAGGTACAACTTATCACCTTAAAAATGATTCGAACATGGGAAATTACCATCACCGGAACACATCAAACAATTGCAGAGATGATAGTTATCTCGGGCATCCTGCAGGTGCAGGCAATACTATCTATCTCGATCACAGTATGCGCTACGCACGCACACACACACACACACACAAACGCTGAGATCATTTTGTTGTTGGTTCCCTTCGTAACTCTTAAAGCCAAATTGCTATCGAACTAACGTAGGTAATAGTACACAGAGTTTGCCGACAATTTATTTTCCCTAAATTGCTTGTTCCGCTTCCAGTTAGACAAGACATATATCCTCCTTCAGCCGGGTGCTCTAGGATGGGAAGACCTTGCATCTGGTACGTGGATCGAGACATATCCCCTTCACACACACACGCGCGCGCGCGCGCGTGTGTGTGTGCGCGCGGCCTCCTGCATGAAAACTTTTGAAGACTGAAAACTCCTTCTTCTGTGGTTTTTGCAGTGATCACGAAATGAAAGTATTATAATATCGAAGTTGCGTCACTCAGGTAGCCTAATACCCATTAATTACTCAATCGATAAAGTTAATAGAGATAATTTGTTATATTGGATATATGCTATAGTTGCCAGGAGGGTTTAATTTTTGTTGTCATTTGTCTAACACCTCATAACGAATTTATCGGTTCTTCAGAAATGCATTTTTAAAAAATAATACGGATCACATTAAAAATCGACAAACTATTTTTGGAAGAGGGTTTCAATACTGAGTTGACTGAAATAGAAGGAAAACAAGTTTTGCTCTAGTGCTGTGTTATAGACCTAGTTGCATGCTGAACAACTTGGCAGCAATATATTGCTAGGTAAGTTTCACCCTTTTTATAGGCCACGAAGGGCCTTAGGGTGAGTAGAGGTATAGCTCTACTTTTTCGAACCTCGGCACTAGATGGGGTGAGGGGGTCAGCCCCACGCCCCGGCCGCTTCTAGACGGGGTACCCATTGTACAGGAGACTGGGTGGGCCCCAGGTCCGGTCTGGACGGGCGGAAAATCTCGTCCCCACCGGGATTCGATCCCGTACCGTCCAGCCCGTAGCTCAGTCGCTATACCGACTGTGCCCGGTCCAGCAATATATTTCTACCGGCAAGACCAATCAGGCAGACTATAACCAATCAACACGAATGAATTTTGAAGATGCGCCTATGTTACTTCCACAAAACTATATTTAGCCTATACTCAAATAAGATATTTTGTCATAATTCTTGATGAACTCTCTAAAATAACAGCCGATCAAATTTATAGGTAGTCTTCAGCCTTGTCGGGGAGCAGGACGGATTCTGAAGCAGCTCAACATCCGACAGTACAATCTACAGGCTTGACAATGCTAACACGTATTAAGCCCGACACTGGATACGAGCCTGAGCCAGTTCCAACCACCTGCCATGTAGCATGTTGATGCCCGTTTCAGTGTAACAGCGACTTCTGTGTTTCGTTGCTAAGCAACAGTGCCTGAATCAGAAAATACATGATACGAAACGGGCTCAGGCTGGCTCCCGAGAAACAATCCTTCCATTAACGCGAGTATCAATCTTCCATTCTCATTAATCCGCAAGCTGCTTCTCTCTCCCCATTTCTTTCTCTTCCGATCCTTATCTACTTTCAATTCCATTTATTTTACTGCAGAAAATGAACATTCCTTGTTTCCTCTCCAAACGTTTGTTTGCTGGGATCTTCAAAAAATGTACAGTAGTACGTATGTACCTCTTTGTATATCGTCCTGCTATTTCGTGCATTCTTCTTCTTTCTGAACTTGCAAAACTCGTAAGTAATCGAGGGCAAGACTGTACATTTTCACTCGATATAAATAAGTGTACAACAATTAACGCAGCGAATTCTTCGTTACCTGGAGTAATGGCGATCGAAACCAATGTGAAGTAAAACTGTGGGGCAGAATCCGCCTTCATAACTCCTGGTTACTTCACTAATCAAAAATTTCCTTTTTTTGGAATCAAAAAGACTCGTCATCCGGTCAAATAAGCAGGCCATCAGACCCCATCCGGAGCCAGTCGAATAAAACCTAAGCTCTCACATCTAATTCCTAAGACTACTTTTACTAGCATTCTTACATTCACGCCTCGGTCTCTTTAGGTTTTCTGACGACAATCGGTATGTGTGTCTCGTCTCTTACAAGTGTCCTCCATGTCCTGCCTACCTGACCTTTCTTGGTTCCACTACAGACAATATTTAGTGTTGAACAGGCCCTAAAAATTTCATACGTCCTCATTATAAAATTTTTTCCATCCTCCTGTTACTTCTTCTGTCATGGATCGAAACATTGTGCTAGGTACTCACTCACTTCACTATCGTCTTCAGTGTGTGCAATGGGGAAACTTTAGATATTCAAGAGCTTCAGGCTGTTCTGCGAAGTGAATTCTTCCACAATGGGTTACGAATTATGTCTACGGTTCGACCTGTACGCACGCACGCGCGCGTGTGTATGTGTTTGTGTGCGCGCGTTTTTAGAAATAACTTCTTATTTTCATCATATTTGTTATTCAAGGCATAAATTAGCATGGCGGTACCGGAAACAGCTGCGTAAGTTACAATCTAATTGAAAGAAAACAGTGAATGCCACTTCGGTATAGTTATAAAAGAAAATAGCTGAGGTCTAGGATAGGCCCACTGGGTGCAGGAACTTCGAAAAACTAGAACACTCCCGGTCAAACATGTCAGTCTTTCAGCCGCCCATAGCGGAACCGTCAAAGAAAATAACATTTCGGAATGACCTTCCCACCGATTTGCACAGTAGCGGTCAGTTAAACTTTCTGCTCTTGGGTTATTCAACTGTCCTCTGGTGTGTCGACGTTCCAAATAACCTTTGGCTTGAAGAAAAAAGATAGGTTTTCCATTGCACTCAGTACGTATTTCACGAAGCACAGTCCTTCTAAGAAACTGAAAACAAGCCATTAAGTCAACAAATCGACAGTTTTGGTTTATTTTCTCTTCGACCCTGAATTCGTTAGTGTGTTCAGAAGTGGCTCCTAATCTGAGCCAGCTAAATCCAGTCCAAATCCTTCCGCCACATTTCTTTAAGATTATTTTTCATATCAGTTTTTCATCTACATCTAGGTCTTCCAAGTGGTCTCTTCCTTTCCGATATTCGGACCTAAATTTTGAATTCATTTATCATTTTCCCTCATGCGGTCTTCTACGCTTCAGCAATTTGTACGACTAGGAAAACAGTGATGTGAAAACCTTAAAAAAGCATAAGATGAGGAAAAAAACATACACAGAGTCTTCAACATCCTACAGATAGATTTCTTTTCGGAAGTCACTAGTAAGTCTTCGGACACTCTGAAACAAAAGGCCTATAAATTCATCAGATACAAAGAATTCAAGGCTTAGACCAAAATCCATCCGCACTCGAACATTTGTCCATTCTTTAGTGCTGATAACTGATGTGATTTGCTCACGAACGAGACGTTAAAGAATGTTTGGAATTGGAAAAACGAGAGAGCAAAAAAGTTTTGAAGAAAATATCATCAGAGTAGAAAATGAGCAAGTTTTGCACATAAAAACAGAGTTAACGCTGTACTTGATTGGAGAAAAATCTTTTGTTCCTTTTTTATTCTCCTGTCCTTACTCCTTTACTCCTTGCTCTGCCTTCTCTTGTCAAGTTAAAGTTGATAATTTCATGAGCATTCAAGTTCAGGCCAAATAATTTTTCCTCTTTCTCGTCATTTTAGTTCAATAGCTGCTAGCGAGTTTCAGTAGAATAAAACGTGTCAGCAACCAATAAAGTAGGGTAAAGAAAACCAGAGGAACGGGGAAAGAGAGACAGAAAGGCGGGTGGAATGAGAAAGAGTAATACGCCACATCGACAAGAGTAATGGGAAACTTCTTTTAAAGTGGCAAAGGGTTTCTCCGTCATTCACTCCCCTTCCATCTACAGAGCACAATGGGCATTTCACTGATTTTACACACCACTTAGAGATGGCAAACGGTAATACTGTGGGTACAGAAACTGAAAATAAAAGAAAAAATTTTATGCACAACTAAAAGCGAAATATAACAGATTCTCTAGTGCGAAAACAACTGTCAGTGCGGTTATGACAAGGTAAGCCTGCAACAAAATCCTTTATTTAAATAGTGCATTTTCTGATGTACGACAAAAATGAAAGTCTGTAAAATTCTGTCGACATTTAGGGGAACCCACTTACCTAATTTTCGTTTCGAGACTGTCATCTCTATTTCTACCATGGAACAAAAAATCTCAAATATCCTCTCGTTTTGTATTTTTAAGAATTTAATGCGCCCCTCGATTACGATGAGCGCCACAAATTTAGATATCGAACCGAAGACAGGAAAGCATTTAAGGACTATGTACTAAAAATGTACTGAATAATTTATTTTAAAAAAATCGACTAAAATTTCGCGTAAATTATATTGGAGGGATAAGAACCGTAAGTGTGTAAATGCACAAGGCAAGTGGTGAAGAAACACTTGTATTCGGTAGATGTTCGGTTCAAATCCTCGACTGACAACGACAATGCTGACTTTGGGTTTTCGTCGTTTTCCCCAGTCCTTGCAGGCG
>Ga0123352_10019918_pt1 | contig 10690 bp, 7 predicted proteins | sample TergutLab28metaG_FD_89700 | JGI IMG/M metagenome (GOLD analysis project Ga0123352, IMG submission 89700) | Labiotermes labralis P1 segment gut microbial communities from Petit-Saut dam, French Guiana - Lab288 P1 | ecosystem: Host-associated > Arthropoda: Insects > Digestive system > Gut ... | reverse complement strand
TTCTAAATTTATATCTTCTTGTCCTGTTACTTTCCATAGGTCCTTATTGGAAATGATGTTTGGCCACCATATTCTTAATATATATTGTAGACATCTATTCACAAAGGTTTTTATTTTACGCTGGATTTCGTTTGTAACAAGCCAAGTTTCTATAAATTTGCTGGGAAGTCCTCTAAACTTTAGCTCGTCCCAAATCCATGCCCTGTTTAAGGAGACAAAAGCTCTCTGATAATCCACAAACAGCATATAAAGGGGTGACTGAAATTCAACTGATTGTTCTATAATCACCCTCAAGGTGTTAATCTGGTCGATACATGACCTATTCTGACGGAATCCAGCCTGTTCCTTCAGAAGGTCCATCTCCAGTGAGTTCTTGATCCGTTCCAATATGACTTTATTAAAAATTTTACTATTCACTGCAAGTAGGGTGACGCCTCGCCAATTTCTACATTGACTAAGATCTCCTTTATTCGGGACTTTTACTATAATTTCTTCCTTAAATTCCTTAGGGAACGTCTCAGTCTGCCAAATATCTTGAAATAATGGGAGTTATCTGCCGATATATAAGGGTTCACCTTTAAAACTTCAGCTGGAATATTATCTGCTCCTGCAGCTTTCCCATTCTTCATTGCTTTTATGGCATTAACAATTTCTCTCTTCGAAGGAGGTCAAACACTTATTGGAAGCTCTTTTGGTATATTTACCAGTTCCTCTCTTTCCTTACGAGCGGAGGAAGAGTTAATTTCAAATCAATACATTCATTTATTACAACCAACAAAATGAGCAATATCATATACAGATTATAGTACAGGCGCCTCTCTGACATGTTCTGGCGTTAATATGCCATCCTGAGGGAGTACATGTGCCAAGCTTAAAAGTGGCTACAATTGACAATATGATAACATAAAATTCATTATTTAACGAGTTGACAAAATAAAATTTGTGATTTCATAATGTGTAAAATATTTAACAGCTAATATAAATTGTGTGCGTATGTTTTTCTACATATTGTGGTTATATGTATAAAAACTTCATTTCTTACTCAGTGGATATTATTACGCAGTATAAATACACTACATATCTATTTGGTGACTAGTATTTTCAAGGTTGTGGCTGTTCATATTCAGATATCTAACCGGTTCTCAATTTGAAGTGTTAAGCTCTGCTGGTGGGCAGATGTCGACAGAGTGGCAGACCTCGATTTTATGAGACCCTGAGAGAAGCAGTTAAATTTGAACTGAAGTTAACGCGAAACATGACTATCAATCGCACAACCAAAGACTATAGACTCTAGATAGTACACTCAGTCCTTAATATGGAAGAATTATTAATGATTAAAATAGGGTGCAAATTCCTAAATTCCAAATTTCCGAAAAGCAACTTTCAGCTTCGTCATGCTTGTGCTTTCATCTGCCTGTCCGTTAGTCCCCATGAAACAATTCGGCTCACACTGGACGAGTTTTTGTGAAACATTGTATTGAGTAAAAGTAAAGCAACCAATTACAGGCCTGGAGAGGCCCTGAGGGTTTCAGGAGGTTGGGGCTCCCAGATTTCAAGACAATCGCACATGTAAGTGGTAAGCCCTACTCACCGGCCGCCTTTACCCCCAGAAAATATTCCTGGTACTGAGAATTCGGAATATTTAGCCACTTATACCCCGACCTGCTAGAAGATGAAGATAAAATTCATGGTTTTCTTAGAATAAACATTGAACAATTCTGCTGTCTGTCACAGTTGGTGGGAGAAGAAACACAAAAACAAACACCAACTATAGAAGGGCGATTTCACCTGAAGAACGACTTGCAATTTATTTGAAGTACGTGCTACAAATATCTGTAGGAGATAAGAAGAGGATTCTTCATAATATTGGAGTTACCCTTTTTCTTAATTAGTGTCCTAGAAACTTATATTATTTACTCATATTTACCACTTATTTCTTCAATTCATATTTACCACTTATTTCTTCAATTCTTGTATTTTAGGCTATGTCTTTTTCGTTCAATTGGAATTGTAACGGTTATTCGAACCCAGGATCCCCTCCTTACACTTACTATAAGATATTCATGTAATGTTATAACTATGGTATTTTTGTTTCTAAAACCATTACTAAAAGGAAATTTAGTAAAAGAACGATACAGTTTTCCTAATACTTTTGTTACTTCGACATGTTTTGTAGCTCGTAAAATGAATTCTGGTTCAGTGATGTTCCTTCCACAATTGTTTGAATCGATGAGCCTTTGGATGCACGTGCAGGTTGAGCGGTCGACACAGTCTGTGTCACAACAGTTCCAGGATCTGTGGCATTTTTTGGAAACCTTCAGACGTTACAGTCAGTCAAAAAACTTTATTTGGATGTTGGTACTGTAGTCCGATAGTGCTGAAGGGGAAGCTCATGATGTGTTTGATATGCTATTAGCTGTAATTATGAAGCTGCAGGACGTCTCAGTTTTTGTCGAAGGTTTACTTGGATCTCAACTCTGAAGTCCATATTGTCCAATGGGGACAGCTCTTTCATTGCAGGAAGGAGGCTGAGTAGAAACATTCTGTCAGAATCACTACTAGTCCTCTCAATTCTGTTAACGATTTCTTTTAAGGATTCCGAATATTGTTTGTCTGTATAAACAGCAGTTAATATTTGTCTTTTCCCTCCACTTGTACGTCCTGCCGTCTGCTACGCGACCCTCCTTCCATTCCTTGGTCATGACTCATACTTTCTCCATCAAACTGTTCAGCACTGCCCGTTTTAGTTTCATCTGGGTCGGTGAATGAAACTTTAGGTGAAGCGGATGTCTATGGAACATTTGCAGTCGTAGTTCTACGCTGCTAATATTACTCCAAAATATTCATGATATAATAATATGGCCAGTTTCCTTTTACCGTAGCCCCACTTCCTAATATTTTTTCTTTCGATTTTCTTATGTCCTTCATACAGTTACTCTTAGGTTGTGTCAATTGTCCTTAAGTTTCTGGGAGTCTGGAAAAAAACCTGTTTCAGGTATATTGCTGCCAGGGACTCTTTTGCGTCTTTGCGTTATTCTTTAGAGTTAGCAAAAATAAAATAAAAAGCAACGTACGAGAGCCCTGCACAGCCATTTGGAAAGTACTGAAACCGATATATATATATATATATATATATATATTGAGAGAGAGAGAGAGAGAGCAGTGCCTACTCTGGAAGAATGAGTTCAATGACATTTATAAAATGCCTAATTTTATAGGAAACACAGACGGGAAACGCTGCCGCATCGAGTGCCCATAAAAGCCAGATCTTTGAATTTTATTTACAAGAACTATCACCCGATAAACTTGTTAAATGTGGCTGATGCAAACTGCTGTTTCCCACTGACTGAAGTAGGAGTCCATGGACGTGAAAACGATAGCAGGTGTTTAGTAACTCGAGTTTTGGAAGGGCGTTTAGTTCTGGTGACACAATATTCCTCCAATAAGAAACATTCCAAGTACAAGCATAATTATCCCATAGTACTTTGTAGGGGATAAAGCTTTCTCCCTGAAGCAAGAATTGATGAGACCCTTTCCAAGGCAAGAACTCGATTTCGCGAAAATCATATTCAATGGCCAGCTATTTAGTAAAAGGCGAAAAATTGTCAGTCACTTTTCAGAGGTAATATCTTTGTTTTGGGGAAAATAGTGCTGCAAAAAGAAAGAAAACTAAAAAGGAAAATTAAATACCTTGACAGAGCCACGGAAAATAAATCAATCAATGGTGCCATGGAGAGCCAAATTGACTATGGCAAAACAGAAACAACAGAAGTTTTTGAATACACACATGACCAGTAATATGAAGTTATATAAGACGGAAATCACCCCAGGCCAATATAAGACAAGAAAATTCTCAAATTTTGGAATGAATTTGGAAGAACAGGGACAATTTGATGGCCAGTGGGGGATGACAAGCATCGAGTTTGACCACAAAAGTGACTGGGAAAGTAATATGGAGATCACTAATATTACACGAAACTAGGTTAAGAAAATTTCTGCTGTGTTCAACATCAATATACTAACCCAGACCAAAGAAACAAGTGGAAGTTTAAATAGCATTTCCCCTACGTTTAGGAAAAAAATTGACGATTTTTGAGAGGCAGACCGCGTTCCCAATGGAAACCAGTGACATTAAGCTCAACTGAAATAATAACACGAAAGGTTATTGGTAAGTTTATTTTCAAATAGGATAAACTATTACATATAGGCCTAACATCTTGTTTGATGTTGGTTGAAAAATAAGATTACCGATAAGTTAATTTGGACCATTTTGATTGGGAATTTATACCCAAACACACTCATCAAATTTTAAGTCATCCCTGTGATTACATGCACTAAACTAAGGGAAGGCGACTGTTAGTACGTATATCACAACTTCTTCCCCTTTTCCCACGAATCCTCTGAGAACGGAAAACAGTAAAACCGTCGGGAACAAGGTTTGATAAGGAGAAGTAACATTATCAAACAGTCCAGACAACTTGGCTCTGAGTCACAGGAAGTATCGATAAATAATCTTTGAAATGGCAGAACCACCAGCGTTAGAATCGTTAGAATGAGCCATTCTGTTGACATGAAATCACTGTCCTCCACAGTTCCACCAGCAACTACAGAATGGTCAGCTGAGTATCGAGGGTTATCATGAGAACTAGGAGAGGAGGATACACATATGAAGTAATATTTAAAAAAAAGATTAGCTCAAGATTAAAAGACCAAAAGAGGGGGCATTTAGCCAACCTTCTGGCCATCCACCAGTATTATTAATAAGGGGGCAATCTTCATCTATCACAGTAACATAAGAAGAGAGCGAAATTACAGCATTTAGTCGTCAGCCTAGTACAAGCGAAAGACTTGGGCAGGATTTTCTTTATCAGGAAAATTTCTATGTCGCTAGGAGTTACAACTCTTGAGAAACGTGTGAAGAAGGCTGCCTTGCTTCTCACCAGCTTTGTAATAATAAATGACGAAGACAAGTTTCTTACCTCAACCCTAGGCGTATTACGTTTTTTAATCGCATTACGTCTTTGTGATTTTGCCTGGTGTTAAAAGCCGAGCCTCACCCCGCTTCTTCCTAGCAACGATCACAAAATCGTAGTCAGAACGTTAACAGATGCAACATAATCGAACATGTTTCCTGCTGACGCAATATCGACAGCAGCTGGAATGTTTGTGACGGCATATTTCAGCTACCTGTTGACACAGATTTTCTGTTGTTGTTCACATTCCTGACCGTTTCGGTGAATTATGTTGCTACATGGTTTTACGTGGAACTGCAACGTTCTTTTACGTTCAGCAACGACTTTCATAGAAGAAGTGGGCTGCGACTGTTGTGACCCAAATTTCCGGGACGTATGGCCCTTGATAATTTGTCGGTCGGACGTGAGGAAGATGCTCTCGTTTTTTAAAAGACTAACCTCTCAACACAATTTGCTGACCGTGTCTGCAAGTGATTTCATTAGGTCCGTTGTACAAACCCCATTTAGACGAACAGTTTCCATCTGTACGCCGAGGTCCTCGCATTTATCCTCATTGAAAATGCGGGTATAATTAATTACCTCTTGCGAGAAATGGTACTTTATGTCCGTCCGATTAGATGCAGAGATGTGTTGTCAATATGCTCTACATGTAACAACTTAATACAGACTGCATACTTGTAGATCGGAGCCCAGATTCCGTATAGTAAGAGTACTTAGTCACCAAGCTGTAGACACGGTCCACAAAATATCAATTTTCATTTCCAATGAGTTGCCGTGGTGCATACACTACTGACATTCATATACGCGGCCATAATGACCACAAGATCGCTATTGCAATGATAATCATCATCATTCTCATTTATTCAAGTGCAAGCGTAACAGTGAATTGCAACCCTAGCATAAAATAATTGCTACACACACACACACACACACACACAAAACGCAAAGCAAAACATCACGGCACAACACAACACAACACGACATGACACGACACAACCCAACACAACACAACACAATACAACACAACAACGCAATCAACAAAAAATTGGGTTTATGACTTCGATTTCATTACAAATATTAAAATCACAGTAGTGTAACGTCGTGTGCCTTGCCAGTTTCTTACTCTCTGCAAACATTTACGAACTCGTTTTGTTTCGTTTAATAAATTAGTATATAATGTAATCCGTAAAACAATACACTAATCAGTATCATGCCATTTTAAAAATGTTATATTAAAAATGGGAATATTTGTGTTTTCAAGTATTTTTCGAAAAGACAGTCGTTCCGTTCTCTTGCTTTCTAATTTCAGATGGATCATGACATAGTAGGAAAAATAGTGGATTGAATTCGTGATGTTCACTGGAGCAAGCTGTCATTGAAGCACTTAAGATTTCCGGATCAGGAAAGGTTTTTGTACACAGCTGTTAAGTTTCAAGAAAGATGGAATTTTCTTAATGTTATTGGCTGCATAGATGGGACGCACATTTGCTTTAAATGTCCTACAAAAGCTGGATCACTCTTTTAAAACTATAAATTTTTTTTCTGTAGTGTTATAAGGCAGCGCAGATTCTGAAAAGAGATACAGTTTTATAGACATAGGGGCTTTTGGTAAGCAAATTGATGGTGTTGCACTTTCTGGTTATACTTTATATCACTTCTTGGAAGACTTGAAATCTACCCTGCCAAAGCCTGTAAATTTTGAGAGAGGTGGAACAGAAATGTCTTTCGCCATCTTTGGGGTTAATGCATATCCTCTAAAGACGTACCTAATGAAGGCTTTTGCAAGAAAGGATGTGTCATGTGAAGAACAAGTTTTTAATTGCAATATGTCACAAGCAGGGAGTTGCATCAAAAGTATCTTTGGTATCCTAACAGAAAAATGGTGATTGTTAAATAAAGCAATAGAAAAGAACTTTAATAAAGCTGAAAGAACAGTGAGGTGTATCTGTTTACTGAATAATAGTGAGGTGTATCTGTTTACTTCATAACATCATCATAGATACTGAAGGAACAAAACATGATCCTTTCGTTCTTCAAGAAACTTCACAAATTCTTGGATCCCGCCAGGCCAAAACAAATGTTGGTGTTAGACCATTCAGGTGGTTCTCATAAGGAGCAATAGATGCAAGAAATGCTCTCAAACACACTTTAACAGACCTACTGCAGCTATACTATCACAGAACCAGTAAGTTTATGTGCTCTGAATATTCACTGTAGCACCACATTGTGGAACATCTGTTTGTGTATATCAATTATGATAAGCAGATATTCGTAAAAAGTGTTACCATTATGATATCAAATGTAACAAAATTAAAGATATTGTAGGTATATAAATAAGTAGTAAACAATTTCATTAGTGTTATTTCAGCAATTAACTGTAATGTTTAATTTCTCTCCTATTTCATCCCAAATTATTGGCTTGAGACCTCAGTTATGGTTATTGTTTGTCTCTTTGGTCCCAGAGAGGAGGCATATCTCTTACAAATTCTATTAGATACATTTTGTCCATTGCAATGAATCCTATGCAAACTGCAGCAGGTGTCTGGCCAGAGTGCCAGCTCGCTATAAAACCACTTTGTTCGTCCAGACATTCGGCAGTTGTTGGGAGACAACATTCCAGTCCGATCGGTTTCAGTGTTCAAGCTGACATAAACAGTAATGGTGTTGATTGCTACTTCATTCCGATGGAGTATGTCCAGAGTCTTGTTTTGTGTTGGTTCTGGCTCCAATGTACTCGTGGTCTTACTCTGATAAGGCTAAGCTGACAGGTAAGAGGATCAGGTGGCTAGTCTGTATGGTGAACAGCATGGATTATCTCAGGGTATGTGATGTGGACAAGGTGGACCAGGTGTTCGGTGATGGACGTATGACTGTTACTGTTCGTGAAGTTACATTGGTAAATGTAACACCCTGAGTCTACCATGTCACTAAATGGTCAGATGATTAAAAACCAGATATATTTGATAAACTGTACCAAAGCACTAACTGTTCACAGTTCACACCAGCACATGTGATGAGGCATCTATCTGCTCCTTGCTGGCATGCACAGTGCCCAGTGACCAGTGCACCAGTTTTTTTTATGCTTATCTTTCCCAGGGCATACACGATGGCTTATTTGCTCGACTTTTTCTGATCTTCACGAACCCAATATACCTTCTCACTTTGATATGAAGTGCCGTCTCTATAAACCTCTCACTCCAAAATACACTGCTTCCATCCTCCCCCACAAGGACCAATCTAATCTGCTATAATGTTTGATGAAGGATATGAACTGTGAGTTGATTCAAAGTGATGGGCGAAAGAATCAACAATGATGTTAAAAGTAACAATGTGACAATTAATTGTCAATTACATAAAATTATTATAAACATATTTACAAAAATATTTTGTTTGAGGTTTAAGACTGACTTATGACAGGATGGTGGGTGGCAGTTGGTTAAGACAGTATAACACAAGAAGGAAACTTCTGGGAAGATGATATTAAAGCAGTTACACAATTCTGTGTCAGTTCAAAAAATGTTAGCCTGGTCCAAAAAACCTTTATTCATACTGAAAATTGCTCTGTTTTGTGACATCTCAACATATTGAAGCTTACAATAAAACCATTATCTGACAATCTTAATAAAAAATGTACAGAGCAAAAAACTGTATAAAGGAGTCAGTAACAATTTCATGATTTTTAATAGAGTTGTACATGCTTCAAATTAGTATATGGTCCGATAGCTGACTATATTATTTTCACAAGCAATAAACATTTATGTTCTACAAAAATCAGGAAATTTGTGTCCTGAATCAACCTTAAATTTCTCGAATTTCTTCACCACTGAAGATGTAATTTAATTAGATGTTTAAGATTAGCTGAAAATCACATTCTCCTCTTCGTACAAATGCATGTGAGATGCACATGTTCAATGTCAATAACATACAAATAACATAATTATGTATACATAGGAACTCTAAATTTCATTTTTAAGTCACCTTCTTTACTTTGCATAGCAGGAAGCAATCAGAAACGTAGCAGTGAGCAGTATCCTATGGAAAGTTAGTGGAGACCCTGAAAACAATCAACAAGTGTTATAGAATATTGTTAATAAAAATAAATCATACTGTAAAAAATAAATGAACTCTTTATATATACAAAACCTGCTGGAGAGATAACACAAGTAATGTAAAATAAAAACAACCAAGCATGTGTAATTAATTAATACTTAAATGTTCAAACATTCTGCTTAAATATACTAAGGTCATGGAAAGCAGTTCCATGGATAGACACTCCCAAAATCTCCCTCAAGATCTTGTGTTCCACCTTCCAGCATAACTCTTTATATTCCCTCTAACTTTCAAGGAAGTTTGGTAGTTACAAATAAATGAAGATGTTCACTGGCTTCCAGCATTGTGTGTTGGTATATCTGACAGAAGAGCTGTAAGTGCATACAACAGTAGGAACAGAATAGGAGTAAAAAAAAAGTAAAATGCACCCTTGTATGGGCACTGTGGCTCTGTACAGGTTGTACGGCCCATAAGAAGAAATATAGCTCTACCCTTTCTTTACTATGCCACTAGAAGGGGTATGGGGTCAGCATCAAGCCTCGGCCGCTTTTGACCCCCGGGAAAGACCCGGCACCCATTGTACAGGAGGCTGGGTGTACCCCAGGGCCGGTGTGGACAGGTGCAGAAAATCTCGCCCCCACCGGGATTCGATCCCCGAACCGTCCGGCCCGTAGCCAGTTGCTATACCGACTACGCTACCCGGCCCATACAGAATAGGAGGCTTCAAACATAATCATCTGCAAGAGCCATGGGACTTTTTTCCGAGACTGCGCTCCAATATTTATAGATTTGTTCAGGGTGTAAATTTAATGCTTCAATTGGAGACGATGATACATAATTTATATCATCATAAAAGGAATTACGGTACTTTTAAACCAATTTTCAGTTTATGCTTGAAAAAAAATGCAAGATATACTGGCTGCTCTTATGGGAATTAAATACATTAAATGACATTAAATTCTCAGTACATATATTCATTAGTTTTATACACAATTAATAATAAACACCTATTTGATACAAATAATGAAATTCATAAATATAAAACTAGGAATAACAATAATTTACACCATCCAATGACTAACTTATCAAAATTCAATAAAGGAGCTTATATATCAAGTATAAAAGTTTTAAACCACCTTTCTCAATATATTAAAGATTTGGGTAATGATCATAAATATTTTAAATCCACATTGAAGAGGTTCGTATATCATCATTCTTTCTACTCAATGAATGAATATTCAGAATATAGGGAAGACAAAAGTATATAAACCTTAAGAGGCTGATTCACTGATACATTATTTTAACCTTGTTAACAGTATACGATAATGGTAACAACACACATCTTAATTTTAAAAACAATAGTGCAAATATGGGTATAAAATTGTACAACAAATTAATTTATGCAATAAAGAAATTGAATAAGATGCAGGAATTTAAAAGAAGACTGAAGTATTTTTTAATGCAACATATGTTCTACTCAGTGAATGAATATATATCCTTATAGGCACCACCGTCACTCAAGTGTTTGTAATCATGTACACTTTACTCCTAGTATTTTGTAATTTCACCTAACAGGTCATTGAGAAGCTACAGCAATGTACAATTTTAATAACACATCATATTACTTTGTTCTACCAATGAGGTACAAATATTGCTAGCATCCTATG
>Ga0123352_10019916_pt1 | contig 10691 bp, 11 predicted proteins | sample TergutLab28metaG_FD_89700 | JGI IMG/M metagenome (GOLD analysis project Ga0123352, IMG submission 89700) | Labiotermes labralis P1 segment gut microbial communities from Petit-Saut dam, French Guiana - Lab288 P1 | ecosystem: Host-associated > Arthropoda: Insects > Digestive system > Gut ... | reverse complement strand
TAAAAAATAAAAATTTTTTTAAATTTTTTTGGGGAAAGGTGAAAGGATTAAAAGAAAGAAGGAAGAGAAGATTATGGGGGGGGGGGGGGGGAGCATTTCAGAGACATGGGAAAACCAGGAGAACAATGTCAAAGTAGATTTTAAAGAACTAGACAGCAAGAGTGCAGATTGGATTGAAGTACATCAGGATAAATTTTAATGTTAGGCATCTGTGAACATGACTATGAACCTTCAGATACCATAACAGCAAGCATTTACATGGCCAGTGAATAGTTGTGAACCGTCCAGGAAGACTGTAAGTGTTTACTTAGTTTGCCATTATTATCTTGCGTTCTTCACAGGTTTGGGTGTGCCTTTTGTAACTTCATAGCCATTTTTTAAATGGTCATCCTATATCTTTATGTTCATATTACTTGTAGTTAGGCACAGGCTTGGGAGTTGTATAATTTTCCATTTTGTGGTGTTTGCCATTCTCCATTAATTTGAGATTATTTAATAATTCTTCTCTATAATTAGCTGTTGTGCTATTAATTGAATATTAATTCGATGCTAATTTTATGTAATTTGGTACATACATTGACACACAAGCATTTCATTTCTGTTGTAGTTGTAGTCTTCTTAGTTTCAGTTTTACTGTTATATCAACAAGTGAGGACTGTTTTAACTTTATTCTTTACTTTTGTTTTTACCGTACTTTTCATTGTCCTCCATATTCCTTAAAGTTGGTAGACAGAGACAGAACTGGAGACAGCCAATTAGCTTGTTATTACAGCTTATCAAGACTGACTGTAGAGAGCAGCAGTGTTGTATATACGAGGGGGTGCTGATAAGTCCTTAGCCCGACCTACTTCCCGATGTCGTAGGACAGAATCGATAGTCTTGGAAAGAGGGGTCTGTTCATGTGCTGAATTGCAAGTCTTTTCTTGTTACAGAGGCTGAAGGGAAGCATGTCAGGCAATGCGCGCGATTTCAACAATATAGAGATGCGAGTTGTCATCAAGTTTTTTCCTGCAAAGCAAGGCGCCAAAGGAAATTCACGCCATTCTGACAGAAACATTAGGGGAACATGCACCATCATATGCCACCATCAAAAACTGGGTGGGCCAGTTTAAATGTGGTGATTTTTCCACCTGTAATGCGCCTCATTCTGGATGACCCAAAACAGTGATTATTGATCAAATTCATGAGCTAATCTTGGAAGACCGCCAGATTTTGGCTAAATCAATAGCTGAGCAACTGGGCATCTCACGTGATTGGGTCGGGTCCACCATTCATGAAGATTTGGACATGGCGGAAGCTCTCCGTGAAGTGGGTACCGAAATTCCTGTACGCAGATCAAAAACGTCAATGGTGCCAGTCATCTGAGCAAATTTTGGAATTTTTTTTGGCGCAATCCAAATGATTTCCTGTCGTGATTGGTGGCCATGGATGAAACCGGGTTATATCACTATGACCCGGAGACAAAGCAACAATCATTGGAGTGGCGGCATAGTGGCTCACCCTGCCCCAAAAAATTCCGAGTGCAAAAATCTGCTGGAAAAGTTCTCGCCTCAATTTTTTGGGATTAAGACAGCATCCTCCTCATTGATTATCTTCCAAAGGGCCAAACTATCAATGCGGAGTATTACTCATCTCTGCTGGTGCGATTTAAGGACATTTTGAAGGAAAAACACCACAGGAAGATCACCAAAGGGGTCTTGTTCTTGCATGACAATGCCCTGGCTCACTGAGCACTTGTAACCCAGAAGAAACTGGCCTGTCTGGGCTTCCATTGTCTTGATCACCCACCCTATTCTCCGGATCTGGCCCTGTCGGACTACCACCTGTTCTCTGGACTGAAAAAACAATTGAAAGGTCGCCTTTTTTCACCCAATGTGGTGTCATTGCTGCAGCAGAGACCTGGTTGGATGGACAATGTTCTGAATTTTTTTTTAGTGGCTTGCAAACATTAGAGCAGTGGGCTAAGAAGTGTATTGAGCTTCGTGGGGAGTATGTTGAATAAATCCCGAGTTTGGTCACTGTAGCTTGTTTCCATCCTGGTTGGGCTAAGGACTTATCAGCATTCCTTCATAGTGGTGATGTGTGGCTAAATTTTGTGTTGATCTCTGATGATTTTAGATATGAGGGAACTTTTACACAGGTAGCACAAAACACAGAGGTTATGGACATGGGCATTTAACATTTAAGAACATACAGTAATGACAGAATTCAAAATAATATAATAAAAACTGTCTACCACTCTTATTGCATCAGGGAGTGATTTTGGAAGCTGGTGTAAAAGTGTTCTTATTTGCAAGATTTACGGTTGGCACAGTGGTGTTGCTGAAGACACATGCCTTCTGGGATTTGACCATGTGTGACTGGGTGAACAGTACCTGATGTGTCAAAGGACTGTAGTGCCTTCCTCTTCTTGAACTTGTGATCCTAAAGATAAAGGCACTGCAGTCCTTTGGAATGTTGGGTACAACTCCTCAGCACCATGTCTCAGAAGACATAAATATTTATTAACTAATTTGGTAATGACTACTTCAAGAAAAGAACTTTTTATATGAATTGCACTGTTTATATGGCTCCATGTGTACAGGTTTAACAGAAAAACATGTGAAGGCAAATATTGAGCAGTTCATGGCAGAGTCAATGGATCGCCATATTTTCCTTAAACGAATGAATGCATGTTGGCAGTCCCATTGTCAGCAGATGATTATGATCAGGAGCATTTTCCTTTACCTGGATCGCACATACGTACTCCAAAACCCAACCATCCATTCTATTTGGTAAGTACTGTATTATCTGATTGTTTAATGTAAGTTGATGTTCATTAATAGGCTATATGAGGAAAACTGAGATGTAGTATTGTAGAACATCAAAGACAGTTATATTAAAATTGTTGCTTCATTATTAATGTGTGACGTACCTTCCAGCTGCTACTGTGTTCAGGCTTGTTTCCTCTGTTATATTCTTTTTATTCAGATGTACGAAAGCACTGCCGTCTCCAGCATAACTCCTTAACTGTTCCTATTCTGACTGCAGGAATTTCTCCCACTGTTTTAATTGTTTGGGCTGTTTAAATTCTCTATAATAGAAAAATCACAGCATGCTGGAAAATCATTCCAGTTCATCTCCTAGAGTGCAGTAACTATCAGATTTTTTCCTCTAAATTAAATAGTGTGGCAAAAACAGATAAGTTGAAGCAGTATATCTGAGTGAAGTATTGTATCAAAAACATCCTCCAGGTCTGACATAATTTTATTTTGGAAACAGTTACAGGTTAACATGGTTATTTATGTATGCATGCGTGGATGAATGAGGTTTTAGCCAGCATTCCCTGTTTCATCTTGTAGATACAGGAGTAGTGTGAAGAACTTGAGGTATTTTATTGAGAATATTTGGTGTTAATGACTTTCCATTTTAGAATTATGGCTACATTATGTAGCAAGGAATTACTTAGTGTGGATGGATGGATCATTCAGGCCATGAAACAAATGAAGTGCAGGGTACAAAGATAAGACACACAAATTTTTTTTTTAACATACATATATTTTTTCATATATTGTGAACATGTCTAATGTACAGACTGCAGTTTTAAATTGATATGCCTTTGCAGGGACATGGGATTGGATCTCTTCCGGCACCACATTGTACTGAATACTCTGGTGCAGACAAGAACAGTGGAGGGCCTTCTCATGCTGATTGAAAAGGAGCGGCAAGGTGATGCTGTTGATAGGACTCTCTTGAAATCTCTACTACGGATGTTGTCAGACCTGCAGATCTACCATGAGGCTTTTGAAAGCAAGTTCCTTGTAGCAACTGAGCGGTTATATGCTGCTGAGGGGCAGCGTCTCATGCAAGAGCATGATGTGCCTGAATACTTAGCCCATGTTGACAAACGACTCAATGAGGAGAATGAAAGGCTTTTGCACTACCTTGACCCTGCTACAAAGTATGAATCCAGTGTTGTGCTGTTCTTGATTATTCATAAGTTATTGTAAGATTTTTGCCCTTCATAGTCTGCTTGTGTTTGTATTTGTTGTGTTCAGGTGGCCACTCATTCACACTGTAGAAAAGCAACTGTTGTCAGAACATTTGACATCCATCCTCCAGAAGGGTCTGGACAACTTGCTGGAGGAGAACAGGGTGCAAAACCTTACTCTCCTATACAGTCTTTTTACAAGAGTCAAGAATGGTCTGGTGGAGCTATGCCTCAATTTTAACACATACATCAAAGTGAGTAATTTAACAGCCAAGCCTCATAGCTTAACTTATTTGTTTGTTTTCATAGGTTACTTAACAAAGCTGCATGAATTGCCAGGGTATCAAATGGTAAAAAGGTGAAATTGTCCAACAACACCTGAATGTGGAGGGAAAGCTGCACACCTTCTTTTTAACATGAGGCAAGAGTGTAGTCAGCTTCCTGCCCCAGTTAAGTTTACCAGTAAGTAAAGTGCCACGTTACGCACTGGCTGGGAGAATGGGGTAGTCCGAGAGACTCCATAGCCTGCGGAATTTGGTGACCCCATCCATAGTGTGGGTTATGCACATTACTTAGTACCGAATGTATGTTCCTTATTTACTTGATGTGTGTGATTAAAAAGGTAAAGTTGTCTAATCAGTTCTTGAATTAGTATAACATGAAATGTGGAGGGAAAGTTCTGGATCTTCTCTTTAGCATGAGACAGGGGTGTGGTTAGCCTCATGCCCCATTTGAATTCACCACTAAGGGAAGTGCTACATTATGCATTGGCTAGGAGGATGGGGGATTGTTAGAGACTGTGATAACTTTCATGATTTTGTGAACCCATCCACACTGTGGGCTCTCAAGGTTCCTCAGACTGTACGGAATGTATGTTACTTATTTACTTGAACTGTATGAAGTGCTGTGACAATAAAACAGGAAGTATTATGGAGTTTCTGTTTTGTTAGTGTGTAGTATTTGTAACGTTAATGGATGTTTAATTTTGAAACCACTGTAACTTTTATTTCTTTGAGCAGAAGAAGGGTCGCACGATTGTTATTGACCCGGAGAAAGATAAGACAATGGTCCAGGAGTTGCTGGATTTTAAGGACAAGATGGACAACATAGTGAGTCATTGCTTCCAAAGGAACGACAAGTTTGCGAATAGTCTTAAAGAGGCCTTTGAGCATTTTGTTAATCAGCGTGCCAACAAACCTGCAGAGCTCATTGGTATGTATTTCAGTGGGCACTAAACCGTAGCATTATTGTTCTTTGGTTGGTCATTAGTCTTGCAGGAGAGGAGATGGATCTTTCACGGTCATTTCCAGGAGTGGCAGCTACTGTTGTCCAGTTTCAAGACCAGTGTTACCTCAGTGTTAGAAATAAACTCATGTTTACTGCAGCAGATGTTGGTATATTTATGGAACCAATGGGCTTATTGATGTCTGTCATACATTGGAAATGACTGGTGTGAATCAGCATTTAATAGCTTGCGGTATGTTGGCAATAATTTGAATGGGTTTTATTCTGAGAAGCTGCTTGCTATGTTAGATGCATACAGCTTGCTATGTAGATGCATACATCAGGTATTTAATGCAATTCGACTGTCCTGTGGGTTGGTTGATGAGTTCCTGTTAACATACAAATCACAAGTTAATTCTGTCTGAATTCGTAGTATAAGAAGGCGTCCTATTCTTTTCGTTCATTTCCTTGTCAAACCTGCAGTTTTAGATAATATATTTCTTGGGCCCTTCAGTAAAGGGATGCGAAGAAACAAGATTAGATTATTGTTTTCTGTAAAGTTCAGATGACACTACAGGTCTGTCAGCTCTGCTTAATGAAAATGTGTCAGTTCTTATTTTTGCTGCTGAGGGATACCATCATTGCTGAAATTTACTGTGTTGGTTTTTAATCCATACTGCTTCTTGCAGAATGGAATATGATAAATTATGTTGCTGATAGTATTTTGTTTGTTTAGTTATTTCAATTTCTTGTCTATAAGTTCCTCTGTGTTCTTTGTCTATATAGCCAAATTTGTAGACTCAAAACTGCGGGCAGGAAATAAAGAGTCAACAGAAGAGGAGTTGGAACGACTTCTAGACAAAATCATGGTTCTATTTCGTTTCATCCATGGCAAGGATGTGTTTGAGGCATTCTACAAGAAGGTACAGTCTAACAGCTAGCTACATCAAGAATTTGCTGTGGGTTAATTTAGTTTTAATTATGAGTTATTATGATGCTGATGTCTCAAAGTATAGATGAGTCTTCAGCCATCTTATATTTGAAAACATTTGGGGGGTGTGACAGTTTACTTTGGATACATAGGATATTGTATTCATGATTTCAAGACAGAAAGAATTATAACTTTGAGTCCTTGTAGGGTAGCCCCCTCTGTGCACACGCCCATACACATGCAGGTGACACACACACCCAATTTTATGTCATGTCTGAGGCCATCACATGCCCTCTGATGCCCTTTAGGTGATGCTGGCAGAAGTTCATGACTAGTGTTATGATACTTCACAGAGATATTCACAGCCTGTTAAGTCTGAAAAAAGGCACTTGTGGGACTTCTATGTAAATGGGATGATATTGTTAAAACATGTATGAAAGAGTAGGCTGTGGAAATATATATTACCTTGGCTGAGTAGAGAATCCAGCAAAGACCTTGGGAGAGTGATGGTGAAACAAGAGGCTATTCTTGTAATGTTATCAGCTGGTAACATGGAGTTTGTTACATTGTCACAGGTTATTCCTTGCTCAGTTGTAGCAGACAAGTAACTATAATGGCTTAAAAATGTTACATTAATTAGAGTTTGGATAAGAAAGGAAGAAGACAAAGATAGAAGGTAAGAAGAAGGTAAATAAAAAAGAAGAGCATATGCTAATTTGGAATATTTTTCAAAAGCTTTCTTTGCAATTATATGTGCCTCATTGTTCTTAATTTTGTTTATTGCTGTTACAGATCTTGTATCAGGAGAGTAAAACCTCAGGCTATAAAATGTCTGCTCATCATTTTATCATTATATGCATAATGTCATTGATGTACATAACTTGTAGGATTTTGCTGTGAAACAAGTTGAACTCCTTTGCATCAACAAACAAATTCATTTACCTTTTTGTTTGCTATATCCTATTTCCATGAATGAATATGCTTACATTTACATATACCAATTATCATTATCACTCACTATTTATTTTCTTCCAAAGGCTTATTTAATGGCATCTATTACAGTCTTGCTTCCATAATATTGCAACAGTGTATTTTCTTCAACACAGAAAGGACATGAATGAGGCCAGTATGTGCTGTTAGTAGGTACAAAGGTCATGTTGTAAGGATGTGAACGTGACATACACTCAAAAGTTATTTTCTTTATGATTTATTCAATATTTTCTGCACTGAAAAAATGTTTAAATACAAGTTGCAGGTATGAACCCTGTGGCACTGTAAGATGTCTTCCTTTGACATGTATTGTGATGCTGAGAAAAAGAAATGTCTCCTAAATTCGTAGGCCAAGAACGTGCAAAGTAATGGGCAGTCATTTAAATCCCCTGTCCTTTGCAGAGTACACTGGGCACTTACTTCTGGTGCCCAATCCTTGTAGCATGATGAGCTATTTTCAAGTAGACTGAGGAAGTTCAATTAGAGCTTAATGTAGTACAGTGTTCATTTTTGTTTTGTACACAAGAATTAAATGTTCTCAACATCTTTCACTGTAGATCTCCAATATCAGATTTTGTCAGAATCTGTCATGATAGTGTTGGAGGTTAAACTTGCAGATAGATGCAGTTTTCACTCTGTATATTTATTTCATGCACTTTGCATATACATAGAATGAGTGTCTGTCTTATGTTAATATGCTATGGATCTCTAAAATCACAGGATCTCGCAAAGCGGCTACTTGTTGGAAAGTCTGCCAGTGTGGATGCAGAGAAAAGCATGCTATCAAAGCTAAAGCAGGAGTGTGGTGGGGGCTTCACTTCAAAGCTGGAGGGGATGTTCAAGGACATGGAACTCAGCAAAGACATAAACATTGCATTCAAGCAGGTAGGACTGTGATTTTTAGCTCTGGCTTGAGAAGTTTGGTGCACAAAATGTTTTTTAAACACATGTTCCTGACTTCCTGTGCCAGTAATCAATCTCTCAGTGCTCCATACTTGTGTAACAGGCCCAGTCAGGCATCATAAAATCACTTCCTCATTAGAAGGGCTTTCAGTGATGAAGATTAGTTTTAGAATGATTGCACCAGGACATGCATCATAAAACTGCCATTCAGTCTCATGTTCTGCAGCTGGACTTACGTACTAGAGGACTCAGGTTCAAGATTAATTGGCTACAGTGGAGATTTTACTGTTTGTCTCCTGTTATCACCCCTGACACAGATGAATTTATAGTGTGAGGAGCAATGGTTTATACCCCATGTTAACCCTTTAAACGCTGAGTTAAATCCCATCTGCCATCTGCTGGCATTATTAGGAGCTCACCATATTCTCCACATTAGCGGGAAACTCTGACCGCTAGACCACAGAGGCGGTCCCACATTAGCGGGTTAAGAGTTAAATTACAAGTCCCCTTTACCTGCTTTCTTACTGCCCTTGGGGATAATAGGTACCCCACTGTCTTTGTTGTTGAGGTGGGTAGAGCTGAAAGAGGTATAATAGATTATAAAATATAATACAGAAGGGTGGGCACCGCGGTGACCCCGCACTTCAACCATTATCAATCTTTTGTGCAGCCCTTTAGCATATTAGACCATAACTGGATGCATTAGTCACAACAGATTGTGGTGGTGCTGTGGTTTCAAGAAAAATCATTGGTAATCCTTATTGAGGCCTGTGAAAGGTTTCTTGCAAAAGTACTGTGATGGGCAGAAACTGCTACTTCAAGTAGTTTCCATGTTAAATTGTGCACATATGTATAGAGCAACTTTTTGGCTTTGCAGTGTTTAATCATGGATTTTTTTTTTTTTTTTTTTAGCACATGGGCAATTTGCGGTATCCACAGCTGTCAAACATTGACTTGACAGTCAACATCCTTACAATGGGGTACTGGCCCACCTATCCTGTACTGGAAGTCACCCTTCCGATGGAAATGGTTCAATACCAAACTATCTTCAACAAATTCTATCTAGGTAAACACAGTGGTCGCAAACTCCAGTGGCAACCAACTCTTGGACACTGTGTTCTAAAAGCTACATTTGCACAGGTAAGCATTTCAGTAAAACTAATAAGGGAATACATGCATGCACTTGTGAATGCTGTAATGAACCTTTGGGTTCCCAAGAATTTCTTGACTAGCTGAAAACCTGGTTAGCTTCTCAAGGACTGTGCTCCATGGAGTAAGTAAGTATGTATGTATGTATGTACGTACATAAGTACATATATTTGTGTAAGTGTAATATGCAGTTGTTTGGCTTGGATGGAAGGTCTTTTCCAGATTGAGAACAAACTGACTATAATATTGCATCCATCATTGGTTTTGGTTCTTGTGTGTAGCAGATGCAGGTCAAGTGTTCTCACAACTGACCAATACTACAGACACCGCATTGCATAAATTGTTGGTGGCAGCATATTATCATTGTAATTGCACTACATAGAAGCTTAAAATTATGACCTTTTTGTGTTCATGTAATTTATGGGATGTATTGAAGCAAAATTCTTTACTTTCATATGTGTGAGACAAAATAGTAATTTGCCAACAAATATCAGATCTGCAAGGTCACTGACAACCTAATATTTTGTTTTAACGGTATTGTATGAATGTCACTCATTGTGAGTTATTTTTGTACTCTATGCTTCTTAGTCTCTAACCTGCCTGCCCATAGACAGTGGCAAGTGCCCATGCAAATAATTTGTGAGTTAGCATAGACATGTGTCCACTAATTTCCTGCCTCATTGTTTGGCTATCACACTAATCATAAATGATTTACTTAATGCAAAGAATGCATTAAAATAGTGTTTTGGATATGGGTATTATTCAGGTTGTTGGAATGTAAATGGTTGGTTTCAGCTGAATAACATTTTTTATATAGTGGCATCAGTTTAAAATGCTGTAATTTGCATTTTGCTTTTCTTGTGTTACAGGGCAAGAAAGAGTTAATGGTGTCCTTGTTTCAAGCTTTGGTTCTACTGCTGTTTAATAATGCTGATGAACTCTCACTAGAAGAGCTCAGAACTTTCACAAATATAGAGGTAATGTTGATCACATGATGGTTTATTTTGTTAGCATGGTGGCAGGATTAACTGCCAATGTTATACATGGATTTTGGTGGGCATTTACAGTATGTAGGAGCTGGTTTGGAATGTCGTCAGTCTGGTTTGGAGTGTCGTTGAGTGGAGACTTGTGTGTTGTGAGCTCCTGAATAAGGGTATAATAATGGGTTGCTACCTGGAGGACTACCACGCGAAGGTTGGTACCTGGGCTGGGAGACTCTCATGGCGTGGCGTGTCTAGGCGTGGTGACGCTAACAGAACGGCTGGTGACTGCTTGGGTTTGACGGTGCTAAGTTCCATGGTTTTAGCGGTGTTACTAGTAATTGGTGGAGTCGAGCAGAATCCTGGTCCTGTTGTGGAAGTGGAGAACACCGTGCAACTTTTATGTACTGAGTGCGGCAGGAATCTGAAGTCAGGAATACAATGTGAACTGTGTGGACGATGGTATCATTACAGTTGTGGAAGCGTGAAGGCTCAAGCGGCTGAGAGAGAGAATTGGAACTGTGATAAGTGTAGGACGGAAAAG
>Ga0123352_10019914_pt1 | contig 10692 bp, 7 predicted proteins | sample TergutLab28metaG_FD_89700 | JGI IMG/M metagenome (GOLD analysis project Ga0123352, IMG submission 89700) | Labiotermes labralis P1 segment gut microbial communities from Petit-Saut dam, French Guiana - Lab288 P1 | ecosystem: Host-associated > Arthropoda: Insects > Digestive system > Gut ... | reverse complement strand
TGTTTTTTCATTTTTTGATAATTTTTTTAAAAAAATTTTAAAAAATTTTTTAAAAAAAAAAAAAAAAATATTTAGCCCCCATTTAAACCCCAACCCCCCCCCCCCCCCAAACCAATGAAAAATTTTGGATTTAATAATTGTTTTCCAACAAGATTCAACTTATTCAGTTTATTACTTTTCTGTATGGAGCTCTACATGTTTCGGGTGTTGACACCCATCATCAGGAGCTGGTACAGCTGTACTTACAGCTTCTGGTTTTGATTAACCGGATCTACTACCATCCGCTCTCGTTGTTGAGTTGGAACTGATTTCCAACTCAACAACGAGAGCAGAGGGTAGTAGATTCAGTTAATCAATACCAGAAGCTGTAATTACAGCTGTACCAGCTCCTGATGATGAGTGTCAACACCCAAAACATGTAGAGCTGCCTACAGAAAAGTAATAAACTGAATAAGTCGCATCTTGTTGGAAAACAATTATTAAATTCGATTCTTGATACAAAATTCATAGAAAATTTATGGGTATGCACCTCAAGAGAATGCATTTCAGAATCTGAATCTATTTTCATCCTCTGGTGTGAAGGTGAGGATGAATGTACCTAGTTAGGTATCAGATGATGGTCATGTGGGTTTTATATTGTGTAGCGTAAATTTGCTTGTCATGACTTCTACAAAGAACATCTGAACGGACTGTTTGTACTACATGGTGTAAAAACTGGAAGGACCGTCATTTGAGCAAGCCTGCAATGAAAACTTGAAAACTGGTATAATTGAGGTCTCTTATAACAAGATATTGTCTGTCACTGGACTTAGCTGGTCCTAGTTTATCCAGCAGTTTGAAGTGACTTTTTGTTACTCGCAGTTATGTACCTCCCAACTTTTTGTATGATGAAGGGAAAAGATTTGGTTCCCAAAACATTATGTTCTTTTCAGAATGCTAGACAGTAGACAAAATCTAGGAACCGAGGAATTTTAAGTGTAATTTTTCATTGTCAGAAACCTTTAGAATTGACTCGGTTATTGTGCTTGGACACAGATGTGTATGTTGGTGGTGTGTAATGTGATTATTTATTTTCTACACATTGGCATGATGTACCTTCAGTGGATGACTCTTGGAGCCAGACCAAGAATTACTTCTTATGCAAGTGATTTACAGACACATGCATCCAGTGTAATATTGTCTATATATTATTATAATTGGTAGAATCTGAAAACTGATAAGAGATTTCTGTCTTCCAAGATGTGATGTAGTGTAGTTTTGTAAAAGCATGCTGGTTTTCAGGCAGATCTGCCCTGTTGATGGAGACGGCAAATTTGTCTGAAATTTCAGTATGTTTCTACCACTTGGCACTGTGTCTCATCCTCAAAGACAGCAGCAATGCTGACTGCAGTGTGAACCTCAAATCTTGCATTTCCTGATTGTCACAAGTGTAGAAGACAGTACGGGGTTTTTGGTTCTCACCACATTGATAAGATAATTTTTTTCTAAGATGTGATGCCATGTAATGTGGTAGGTAAGTACCATTGCCACAGAGGAACTTGCTACATCATCGTCCAAGCATACTCTTGATTGAATTAATGAATAAATACTTTAGCAAATCCATTATTGTTTACACTTTGGGATGTTGAAATTTGACTCTCTACTTCTGCTTCTCCACCCCAGAATACTGTTTAAATTACTATGAATTTGAACCTAATATATAGTGGGTTAATAGGTTGCATTTATAATTGTGGGAACTTGTTGTCCTGATTGCAGATAGGTCCTGAGTTTTGAGAGGTTTTCACAGTGGTGTAATTGAGGATTGTAGTCTTCTGGGATGTGACAGTGCATCATTGGGTCAAGGTCTGTGATTCATAGTGGTCCTTAAAGTGAATATAACGCCTTCCTTTGGAGTGTTGGGAACAACATATACAGTGACCCTGTGTCACATCCAAGAATACTATAATCTTTGATTTCTGTCATTGTTCTTATTTCTTCAAGGCAGATACTAGTATAGTAGCTTGATACCTACTTTTCCCCTACTTTTTCGAATTCATTGCCCATAACCTTTATGTCTCACCTAACATGGCAGAGCATTTTCATGTATGTCATTAGTGATTTTGACATCTTTGAAGCAATGATTTACCTTCCAGACCAGATTTTTAAAAACTGCACCCAAAAACCACAACTGTGTTTCCTCATTATTTCTTTATTTTGCCTTGGCAAAATGTTTACTGCTTTTTCAACTTACGTTTTTTTAAGCCTCTTCCATTATGCGAATTTATTTAGTGTCTATGTGAAGAAGAAATAAACTGGCAACCAGCAGGTGCACAGCAGAGATGGTGGTATTTGTGGTTAGTGTTGAAAGGTCTAAGAAGCTGGTGACTCAGTCTGTAATATTTTGGTATTCAGAAATTTTACATAGCAGAAGAAGTTATATGTCCTGGGGTCATCCACTATTTTTTTGTATATTTGACACATTTACTGAATACCAGAAGGGCCTATGGTAATTCCTGGTCTCCAAGAGTGTCGGGCATGTGCATATTACAAATGGTGACACAAATAGTGCCCTAATCATGGATCACAGTTCTGAAAGGTTATTGGTTTATACTTGCTCATTTTGAAAATACAGAATGCCAAATAATTTTTTAATGGAAGTCACATATTCAGTATTTTGATTTCTGCATTGAATTGAATCTTCTTTGTCTATGATTTATTCATTGCCAATAAGAGCCCTGTATTATAGGATGATTTGCTAAAAGGTTTAAATATTTATCAGTGTGTGAATAAACTAAAATTTGCCATTAATGGAATGTAAATAATTTGGCTTTAACAGCTGGAAAATTTATTATTAACAATATATCTATCACTTGTATGAAGTTGTCAGTGTGGCTGGAGAAATTCAAAGAATTGGAAGTTATTCTAGTTCAATTCCATGTTAGAAAGAGTGATACTGTCATAAATCTAGTGTTAGAGTCATAAACATGTACCTTCATGCAGGCCACCTGTATGTCTCTTTTGTCATCGTATCAGTAATGTTCATTGTAGTGTTTGTGTTGGTGCATGTGTGTTTGTATGTATGTGTGTATATATACACACACACATATATATATATATACTATAGCATAAGGTGGGATGAACAAATCCTGGGTGCCAGGTCATCTGGGCAACAAAATTTTATACAGTGGCACCTACCATTGGTGGGTCCCGAGTTTGTAACTTGCTCCATGTCACCCGTCTGGCACTTAGAATATTGTGGGGGCTTCTGGATTCTTGGAAATATTGATATCTCCGCTATGTAATGAACACAACGTGTTTAAATTGATTCAAAGTGCAAACACACACAATTTTTGTTTCCATAACATGACATTTTCTCAAAACAGAGTCTATTCAAATGCCCTGAGAAGCAGTTCGTGTGCTAATGGTATAGCATATTTTTACTTTGATCTGATGGAAAACCATAATTCTGATTTGGATGCCCATGCATGGCATCATAATATGTATTTAGTGTTCATATACTCCAAGGCAATGTCATGTTTCATTCCTAGAACCCTTGTTTGTGTTATTTAGTCCTCTGCTGTTGCCTAGCCTATTCCAATTAATGCCTCTTCATCTCTCATACGAATTGTTAAACATCTGTACCTCAGTAATATGTTATCATTGTTAGTACCTTAAACATCACAACTTTATATACAGGGTGATTCAAAAAGATGGACTCAATTGAACAGTAAACGGCGCCTCAACACACGCCAGACAGTTGGTTGCGGTATTGCAAGTTCTCTGCTCGCTCTACAGGTTGACGAAGACGAAACATACGCTGCACAGCAGTCACCGACTCAGTTTTAATGAACTCATGAACGCAAAAAATCTTGTGCTGCATAGTAGTAGCCATTTTGCTCTCAACTGACGCTGCTGCACGGCTGTGTGCTAGGCGAGCGCTCTAGCAGTTGTACTTGAAAATTTAGGACCTCCTCTTTCAAATGTTAATGTAGATCATTCACATACCATGTATAGTTCAGGAAATATAGATGTACGAAATTGAGTCCATCTTTTTTAATCACGCTGTATAATAAGTGAAGAACTCTTCAGTAGCAGTCATGTCTATAGGTCTGAATTAATAACAATATACATATATAATACTGTTGACTATATTGGTAATAAGAGAATATCAGTTTCAGAATTTAAGAGTGTTGAATTGTTATTGATGATTTGAGTTTAAAACATGTTTCTCTGTAATATAATTTTTCAAAATGTTTCACAGAACCACCACTGACATTATCTTGCCTCTAATGCTGGATGTTAATGTCCATGGTGGACTTAGCCTATAGTGTAACCAAAGCGCTTTTTAAAATGAAATCAAATGAAGAGCTGAGATTTGTGCCTGAAATTTCCGTGAGAATTCAATTCATGTTACCTTCAGCGTGGCTGTCTATGATGTCTGACCTTTTAGGGTTAATGGAAATAGTTGTGTGTTTCATTTTTGTGTTAGCCATTACTGAGACACATGTTAGCATGTACACATCCGTGAAGTATGTGATAATTAATTCTGAGATGTCACTTTCATATCTTTGTAATCACATATCTCTATACATGCAGAGCAGTTGTGTCTGTGATAAATGGTAAAATGTTCTGTGAGGCACAGTTTTTCTGTCTGTAATGGGACAATGTTAGCTGTCATACACTGAAATACATGCAGCATGAAGGCAAGAAGTCTCGATGGAGGAGCTGTGGTGTGAGTCATTTAACTCATACTCCTGTGATAAAGTGTACAAGCTCAAACAAACAAAAAAATGGTATTTTCAAAAGGTATATGTAGAAACTCTAATATATTTGTTAGCTAAATGGTATATTTTTATAATGCAGCTTTAAAATTCAGTTTTGATTTTGGTGCTTCCAATTACCATTTCAAGTATTTTCACTGTGTAGTGTTTCATCTTTTTTCAATCAGATGTATGTGTCCAATGTGAAGTAGGTATTATGGCACTGTATAGGCCATGTTTTTGCAGGAGGATCCAACTATTCATATAAGCTTTGACCAACAGCTTGTATTTGATGTAATTTCATAACCTTTGTTCCAACATCTGTTTTGTGCTTAAATAAGCAGACTTCTGCCTGTAATTGTCCAGTGTCACTTAGATCAGCGTTGTGCAATTTACATTCATGTACGAAGGTATATAACCCCGCTAGGACACTTATTTGTTGACAGAACAGTACATATGTATAAAAGACACTTTTTATATATTTGTAACTTATTTAATGTTATTTCAGTTAGTGAGATTACGTAGTGTTCAGTGATGGTGAACAGTAGAGTTGATATTTTAAAAAAACCATAAGATAAATAAAACTGAGCTGCAAACATATCTTTATTTATGTGTAAGTTTGGCTGCTTGAAGGTAGAGAGGGTACCATGGGGCTCAGTGCCCGGGTCTCTGAAGAGAGATACAAGTTTACAAATATACTGACAGTCATCATTGTTTGCTTGTTAAGTTACCATAGAGTGCCCAATAAAAGATTGATGCAAATCTTGATCGAACAGTTGTTCCTGTGCTATTGAATTTAGTTATGAAGATGAATAAGAGTTTGGATCAAAGTGCTGTTCTTATATCCCTTTCTACAACAGAAAATGTGTCCTTTGCTGCATGAACACATCTGTAACAAGCTGTGTAATACTTAAATCGTTGCAAATTAGCTTAATTTCGAAATTTTGAAGTCTGTATTTTTGTGATCTTTCCCAGTCTGACCATTCAGCTGTTTAAAGCTGGGGATTAAAGAAGAAGAAGGAAAGGTTCAGTTAGATACAACTTTAAGTTACACTGTGTGTATGTGGTGTCCATACAATATGTTTTGGCTAATTAATTGGACATCTTCTGGTCTGTTACAAGAGTCCTTGCCATAACAATCATTACCTTTGTGCATGTGCTTTTGAGACTGAGATGTCTGTTGTTTAAACATTAACAAAATTGCAGGTGATTATGGCAGTTCATTATGTAATTGACCTCAAGGTGACCACTAAATTTGCTTGTGCGTAGTCTGAAAATTGCATTTGTATGGTGCAGAACAAAGTTATGTCTAACTGAATCTTTCTTTCATATATCGTTTCTCAGCACTTCAGGATGCAGTTTATGAAAATTGAAGTTAGTTATGCTTATCGATATTTTACTTTGTAAGTAATTTTTATATCGTTCTGCAAAAAGCTTTTTTGGATTGTCCAGCAGTAAACAAGGTCCAGATACTGCAGAGTATGTTAATATATACACCACAATCCCACCCACAGGTTGTGAACATAGAGAGTATGAAAAACTTGTGTTTTGTTTTCATCTTAATGTATTTTAAGCATTTTAATTATTTCAACTGTCAGCTTTTAATGGTGTATGTTGTGTGAGATTTGCCAAATTAGTTATGACCCAGGAATCATATTGAGTTACAGTATTAGCTTCAATATGAAGGTAGTCTGAACCAAGAAACTGAATTGACATACATATGATTTGTGCATTTAAACAAACTATTGGTGTGTTACCTGCCTTGAAAAATGCGTTGTTTTTTTTTCTGTCTGGTGTATGAAACTAAGTGTATTGCTGTTAGTCTGGACTGAAGTTTAAAATTCATCAAAGTATTTAAAAATTTACTTATTGCTTCACAGAAAACACTGTCACTATAAAAAAGACCAATTTGTTGGTGAAGGTTTAAGTCCTTTGCTATGGGGTGCTCTGTCATGGGGTGTGTAGTTAGTTCATGGCATTTCAAAGGAGCATAGTTCATTCATCATCAGTCCAAGCATACTGTCTACTCTTCTGGGATTGCTTGATTTTGAAGATGAAGGCTCTGTGCTCCTTTAAAATATTGGGAACTGCGTGCCCAAGATCACAGCTTCACATACCAAAAGCTTGCCACTTCAGCAACACCGCTGCGGGAACTTCAAGTCTTGCACTCCGTTTATCTCCTTTAGGAACAAATAGCTGTGTATCATGTGAGAATCATAACAACAAATTTTAACTATGGGCAAGGTGTAGATTTCTTGTATATTAAAGGAAGTGGTACACATAATTACACTGTGCTTTAAAGGTTTAATTTTCCAGAAATTGAAAATCAGCCAAAAGCTCCTATTGATAATTCAATCAGACTGGTTGCCTTATGTTGGTAATAATCACCTTTGGTAGAAGTACCATTGGACTGCCATTAGTGTGTACCTGGTTTTGTCCATCATCTGGTGTTACAAAAATAATAAATAGTTTTCTGATAAACTGGGTTCCCATTCTAAGCCTGATAGGGACTGGCTCTTTCTATTGGATCCACCCTTTTACCTGAGGATCAAAGAACAGTTTCTGACTCACTTGTTTTGTTTGGAGCACTATGCGATGGACAGAGCCCAGAAATTTATTCTAAGTGTAATTTACCGTCATCAGAACCATTTGTAGTTGAATCAGAATACACACTTCTTAGTCAGGTTTTGTTTACCTTCGTGAAATTGTATCTGCTGTTTTTATTGTGCCTGGGAGTTACTGTGTTCTGATTGCTAGCTCAAGGTTCAGATTTGTCAATGTAGCATTCACAGTAATGTGAGTCTATCTTCAGTAGTGAGATACATATGTTTTTATATGAGATATACATTCTGGGATGATTTGTACTCCTCACCCAATACTGTGCAGGTGATAAAATTGAGAAGAATGAGATGGGCACGTATGGGTGAGGAGAGGGGGTGTATAGGGTCTTGGTGGGGAAACCGGAGAGAAAGAGACCAAAGGGGAGACCTAGGTGTAGATAGGTGGATAATATTAGGATGGAACTCCAGGAGGTGGGATGTGGGTATATGGACTGGATTGGGTTGGCTCAGGATAGGGACAGGTGGCGGATGCTTGTGAGTGCGGTAATGAACCTTTGGGTTCCGTGAAATGCGGGGAGTTTCTTGACTAGCTGCAAACCAGTTAGCTTCTCAAGAAGGACTCTGCACCATGGAGTAAGTAAGTATACATTCTGGGGAATGATGCAGTGGCACTGGGAAGCAGAAATAAGACCTGTTGTAATTCTAGCACTAGCAGTGTAAGACCTTGGTACTGGATTTGATGATGTCTGATATGTCTGATGTTTGCAGATTGAGAAATAAGCAAAGCAAGGTAAAACAGTCCCTTTACAGGTCTGGACAGGCCCTGCAGGTTGCAGGAGGTTGAGGCTGCCATATTTCATGGCATTCGTCACATGAAGGTAGTAAATTGTAAGCCTTATGCACCGGCCCCCTTTACCCCCAGGAAATATACCTGGTACTTATTTCTGTTAGGGGCTGAGTCGACCCCAGGGGCGCAGTGCGGCCAGAAGGATTACATCGAAATGTTCCAATGACGCCATTGGGAGTCAAACCCGTGACCTGGCTTGTAGCACAATGCATCAATCATGCTACCGCATGCTCCCCTCATGCTACAAGCAGAGTGTGAAATGTAACTTATGTTCATACCATTTCACAACTCAAAAACTGTGGAATGTGGAATGGACTTTATGGGAATTTACAATATGTTGATAAAGTTTTGTGAAACAGTTGTCAGGGAGTGATGCCTTCTAGTACAGGTTTCCACCCGGTTACACAGTTTTCACTTACCACGAATTTTATATGAATGCAGTATGACTTGATATTTTATTTTGGTTCTCTTTTGTGAAGGCTGAAGAAATTACTTTTGTCTGAAATGGAAGTAAAAATAGGCTGTTTAAATGGCTGGATGAGTAAATGTTAGGAAAGTGCAGATAGTGATATATTTTACAACAGTTCAAGGCAATAAAACGAAAAGAAAAAGAAAAAATCAGCAGAAATGTTGAGTTACAAAGCTAGTTTTTAAAACAGTTTCATGAAAGCTGGGGAAGAATATTTTGAACTATGCTCAAGATGTGTGTTGACACAGGCAGTATTGCCCATTGCTGGTGTGCTAGTTACAGCTCTAGAGTCACCGTGCACATGGGTAACAAATTAAATTCTTATTGAGAAGATTCAGCTGGGTTTAATGTTATGTCAGTATGAATGCTATTTATAATCTTAGAAAACAGAACTTGCATCCTCTTCATTGTTTCAGATTATGAAAGATGAAAGCAAAAATGAACTTTTTGGATGTACATGTCTGTGAATGGCCAAAGTATGTACCATATTATTTGTTGAAAGTTTCAGTGCTGTTTTGTTAAATGAGTTGTTTAACTTTTTGTGATGTTTTGATTTCTGCAGGAACCAAACTTCAGTTTGGCAATTAATATCATTATCAGTATACCCCTTAGTTTCAGGAGCCTGTATTTTTAGCACCCTGAATCAGACTTGCAGTTCTGGATTTTAGTTATGTGTGTTTGTTTTCCTTTTAAATAAATGGTGTCCTATGTAATACTAATACTTGTGTTTTTGTGCAAATGTTGTGTGAGCTGAAATTATGTTGAGCATTTATGTATTGTCAGTTTTTTTGTAGTAGTTAAGCTAGTGTATGTAAATGAGAAACAGTTGTGTTTAATGCACATGATACTAAATATATATATATATATATGAATATATATTTCAGTAGTAAATTGTTTTACAAATATTAACAAAATATATTTTTTTTGTTTGCCTTTCCACTTCTTAACAGATATGTATTGGAATACCCATAAAAAATGGAGAATTGTTTGGAAACACAAAAGAATGGTAACATTCAGATGAATCTCAGGAAAATAGCTGGTGGAAGTGTGATTTGTCTCATGATTGGATGCAGATTTGGTACATGTTTCAGGTTCTGGAACAAGATATGGTACATATTTCAGGTTCTGGAACAAGAAGTGAGTACTTGAACGTCTGAATAATTACTGACTACTCAAGTGAAATGCTGTACAATAGCACAATACAGATTCCTGTTACAAGAAGCCATGAAAAGACAAAAAAATAATTTCTGGTGATGCATGGTAATATTTGGTAATGTGTGGTAGTGTATGGTAATGTCTGGTAATATGTGGTAAGATGTGGCAGTGTAAGGGGTATGTCTGGTAATATGTGTTAAGATCTGATAGTTTATAGTAATGTCTGGTAATATTTGGTATGTGGTAGTGTATGGTAATATCTGGTAATATATGGTAAGATCTGATAGTGTATAGTAATGTCTGGTAATATTTGGTATGTGGTAGTGTATGGTAATATCTGGCAATATATGGTAAGATCTGATAGTGTATAGTAATGTCTGGTAATATTTGGTATGTGGTAGTGTATGGTAATGTCTGGTAATATATGGTAATATCTGGTAGTGTGTAGTAATATCGGGTAATATATGGTAAGACCTGATGGTGTTTGTGGTAATGCCTGGTAATAGATGGTAATATCTGGTAGTGTACAGTAATGTCCAGTAATATATGGTATGTTTGATAGCCTACAGTAATATCCCAAGAACTTCACTGGGATCCAAACCAATATGAGTTTTCATACATTTTGTGTCTTCCGGGCACGAATGTGTACCTTGTTATGTTGAGTTTTAAACCTCAGTTTCAAGTGGACATACCTTACGGAGGCATGATAGACACTTTGGTATGTTACACAGGGTTATTCTGTTGCTAGAGGCCCCAAACTATTTATAGACAATACTTTGGGGCCTCTAGTGACAGACTCACCCTGTGTAACTTATTCCTGTTGATATTCAGGGATAATCTGACAGTTCTCCATTTAAACATGTAAGTTCTTTACAGATTTTTTTTCCAGTAAAAATATATAATGAAAAAATTTAAATCACA
>Ga0123352_10019911_pt1 | contig 10692 bp, 9 predicted proteins | sample TergutLab28metaG_FD_89700 | JGI IMG/M metagenome (GOLD analysis project Ga0123352, IMG submission 89700) | Labiotermes labralis P1 segment gut microbial communities from Petit-Saut dam, French Guiana - Lab288 P1 | ecosystem: Host-associated > Arthropoda: Insects > Digestive system > Gut ... | reverse complement strand
TGAATTCTATGAGGTATAAAGGATACTTCTATGACTGTGAAGCTAATTTATATTATCTTCAAAGTCGTTTCTATGATCCTTCGATTTATCGATTTATATCGGCTGACGATATCAATTTTATTGCGCCGAATACTATTGGCGGCTTGAATCTTTTTCTTTATTGCGGAAATAATCCGATTACGAACTATGATCCGAGCGGTAATATATTTATTTCAGTTTTGGCAACTATAGCATTAGGTGCACTAATAGGCGGCGGTGTTGGATTATTTACTGCGCTTGCGACTGGTGGTTGTCCGAAAGCTGGGCTTCTTAGCGGAATGGCCACAGGAGTCATTTCAACTTTAGGAATGGGATTAGCAATAGCGACAGGTGGAATTGCTGGTCTAGCAGTTGCAGGTGTATTCGGTTTTGTTAGTGGATTTAGTGGTAGTGCTATTAATCAAGGAATTTCGAACGGTTGGAGTAACATAGATTGGCAACTGGCTAGAGAAATTGGATATCTAGGAATGGCAACAAGTTTGGTATTATACGGTACAACAAGCGCATTTATGAGGCTAGAAGGTGGCGATTTGTTTGCTCAAATTTTTGATAAAGGAACATCGTTTCTAAGCAGAGCAGGGCATGCTCTGGGGATGTCGTATGAAGCGTTTGTATTAACTATGATACACATTTTACCAGCAACAATAATAAACGAGATTGGTAATCATTTTATTGGAAGAATGTATATAGCTTCAATACCACAGCCTAAAATTGGAAGCCGACGTTCAAATAGTAGAGCAAATCTGAAATTTTTATCAGTATATTAAAATAAATGCTACAAGGAGGATTAATGAAAAATAAAGATAAATTTTTTGTCTCAGTGTTCATCCAATTTGTTATAATATTTACAATTGTTATCGGATTCGGGTTGGCAGCTTTTATTACGTTCGGACCTCCTAAAAACAGTCTAAATTATCCTGCTGATTACTTTTATTTAATACCTACAATCGGCCTTCCAACTCTTGCTTTTATTACGGGGGCTCATAGAGGGTTTTCGATTATTGAATTTTCTGAAAAAGGTGTAAAAAAATCATTATTTAAAATTTTTAACAGAATAGAGATTACTTGGGAAAATGTTCATGAATTGAGATATTATTCTAGTGGAATTTCTTGGATATTTTTATCTAAGATTCCTTTAGATAACATGAGCTTTAATCAAGTAATAAGAAAAAAGAAAGAAGTAATTATCATTCAGTTATCTGATAAAAATTACGAAATTTTGAGAAAATATACTAATAAGGAAATTATAAATTTATCTGGTATTTTTAAAGAAAAATTCCATCAATCGTTTAATACGGAAACAAGCACTGAACTTTCACCCGAAGTAGAGGAAGAAAGCAAAAATAAGTAAAGTCAAAGAACTGTAAAATAGATATTAATACTAATTTGCGGCCAATGTCATTAACTTAAGAAAACTTGGCAATAAATTTAAAAAACTAAGAATTTTGAGGATAAAAGCCCAAAACCACTTAGTTTTTTCTTTTTAAGCATTCAATTGAAGTTATTAGGTGATTATGTTATAATAATGGTGGATTATAAAAGTTAATCTATTTCTTGAGTTGTTTCTATAATTCCAAAATTACTAAAGGCATTTTTGGTTACTGTCGGAAATGGTAGTATAAATTTAGTCGTAAATTTTTTATTTGATTGGTAGGGTTTATAATGCTTTATTTATTGTTGGTTGCGATAATTATATCATTTGTTGGAATATCAATATACCAGTTTTCAGGTCCTTATAAAGGTACATATCCGAAAAGAATAGTGGAAATTTTCAGATTGAAAAGTAATTCATGGTTGCGAAAATTTTTCCTTTATAAAGAAACAGAGGAAAAGCCATATTTATACCTTACTGTAGTTCCTTGGCTAATATACTTGATACTGTTTTTTGGAATACTTGGAATTTATATTACTTTTTGGCTGAATCTAAATCTGTTTTATGAATTTTTAGTGAGTAGAACAGCAGGGATTATGTCTCTTGTTAGTATGTTGTCAATGATTTTGTACATCTTTTTCTTAAGCATACTAAGTCAATGGCCGAAAAAGGAAGACAAAGAACTTGTTAAAGCTCTAAAAGTTTTTTTGAAATATAAGATAATTAAACGTAAAAAAATTGCAAAATATCAGGCCGTGCCGTATGTTGCGGGCAGTGTAGGTTATGGACTTATTTTTTTCTTAAATCATACAGTTAATGTTCCTTTAGAACATCAAGGATTTTTGCTTAATCTCGTTATGTATACTTGTATCTTTGGACTTATATTATATTGCAGTAATGCTTTTAAAGTGGTATTTAGCAAAAAAATTCAATATTAATAGTTATAACTCTGTAGAGGATGTTATGTCGGATTCATTGTAAATGAGGGGATTTTAGGTTGGCTTTAATAACAAATATGTGAGGAGGATTTGATGAGAAAAATTAGACCTATAAAATGGATTGCTTTTAATTTACTGTTTTTCACATTTTTGCCAATAACTATTGCTATAATTTTGGTTATTACTTTAGAAAATAAAGGTGAAGGCACTATTGCATTATTGATATTTTTCTTTGGCATTCCTATTCCTATCTGGATTTTTATAATGCGAATGGATGTTTGTATTTTAATTGACACAGAAACTGGAGATGTAACCAATCAAATAATGTACAACCATGATTCATGGGAATGGACGCGCAATTTAAAATCTAATACAAGAGATATTTTTATTTTAGATAAAAAAGATGATATTGGCAAATTTATAAAGCATCCTCACAAGCCACGCAAATTATTAGTTATAACTTTTTTGAACAAAGAACAACAATTTATTCCATTAACTATGTTTACAAAAAGGCAAATTCAAATGATTTTATCGAAACTAGATAGTGCTAGATAATCGTTAGAACTAAAGCTATTAGCTCAAACGATTAGCATAGCAAAAGGACTTAGAAACAAAATATTAATAAGACGGTGGTGATAATATTCATAATGAAATGATTAGTATAAATAAACAATTAAAAATAGGATGTATTCCTTTCATTGGTTTTTTTGCTGTATCTCTGATATTATATTTTAATATCACTAAAATGAATAAAAAAGAAATGATATTATTTTGTCTGATATGGATGCCCTTGTCAATAATAGCTTTCTTTGGGATTGTGAGCGGAATAGATTCTTTTGCTACGAAAGATAATTATATTCTTAACTATTCAATATTATTATTGTCATCATACATCTTAACTTTTACTCTGATATCATCTCAAGTTATAGCAAGGAAATTATTTATGAGACCAGAAATAAAGTCTACTTCAAAAACAGAAGCAAGCGAAAAATTTTCGCCTGTATTAGAAAAAGAAGACAACAACTAAATAAAAGGGGCGGAAATGCTTTTTGCTAGATGGAAAAATAACAAAAGAATTAATAGCGGTTAAATCTCTAGTTTATGGATATAGGGGAGATATTATGAAATTGAAAAAATATAAAATTTTGCTGAAAGAACTTTTGTTTAATTTTTTGTTTTTGATAATTTTATTATTTTTAACTTTTGCAATTATTCATTCATTTTTCACAGATCAATTTGAGGTATGGTTGTTATTTCTTCTGCCAATTTCAGTTGCTGGAACAATATTGTTTTTCTATACAATCTTTAAAAATTTTGTTCAGTGTTTGGTAGTTACTGACAAGGGAATAACAACTAAAAATTTATTCGGAAAAATAAATGATTTGACTTGGAAGGAAATACATAGTGCAACTATCGTGAATTTTTCTGATACAAAAGTAGCAATGCAATCAAAAAAAATATACCATTTTGATCGCTTTTCCGCTATGCATATCCCCAAACTTATAAAGCATGATAAATGGATAGTTTTTAATGAAGATAATGCGGATATTTATCGTGAAAAAATACTTAGTTATATAGTACCCTTTGTTAAGAACCAACCTATAAAAATTCAATATTGTCAAAAACTTGTCAACTTTATAAGTAAATATATTGAAATTAATGAAGAAATAATAGATTCACCAAGTGCTATGATTAACTGTTAAATAGAGCTGGAAACAGAAGCGGTTTTAAGTTGCTTTAATCAAAGAGATTTACGGAGGAAAATAATGAAAAAAATAATACCTTTCAAATGGATAGTGCTAAGCTTAATTTTTTTCCTAATCTTGCCTTTAAGCATTGCCATAACCTTATTTATTGCAATAGAAAATAAAAGTCAGCCTATTGTTGTATTATTATTCTTTTTATTTGGAATTCCCATTCCGATTCTAATTTATGTTATTTCAATGAATCTTAGTGTTTCGATAGATATTGAGACAGGAGAAGTTAAAAGTGAAATGCATAATATGCATATGTTCAGTTGGACAAAACATATAAAAAATGCTGTAAAAGAAATATATGTTTCTACAGATATTAGTGAAATTTCTAAACTTGGACAGCACCAATTTAAGCCTAAAAAAGTATTAGTTATTGTTTTTAAGAATCAAGAAAAACAAGCTATCCCTTTAACACTATTCACTGAAAAACAAATTAGAAAAATGATTAATTTGCTAAACGAAGCAAATATTAATGCTAATAATCAATTTTTGGATTATCATAAAATTAACTGCTTGGCAATGGTGGAAGAAATTGTAACTGAGGAACTTGAAAAAGAAGCATCAAACAAATAATCTTATAGATTGTAAGTATAGATGTTGATTGCATAGTTAAAGCGGAGTTAGTTAGTAAGGAACAATAATCGATGTTAGTTTGGCTGGGGCTAGAGGTAAAATACATTCGAGTAAAGAAATTTATGTATGCTCTGTCCTGTTGGTACTTAGGGTAACTATATTTTGATTTTAAGATAGGAAGCTGAATCGAAAATATTAAAAGAATATTTTTTTCCATAAAACAAAAATTTTTTCCAATTACAATGTTTTCAAAACGACTAGTTATTGAGATTATTGAAGGAATAAATCTGCTTAAAGCAAAAAAATCTTTTTAATAAATGATAGAAGGGATGAAGTGAAATGAAAATTACGGCAATTAAGCTCAGACTATTTTGGTTTTTCTTAGGAATATTAGGTATTCCAATGCTTGTTTATGCTTCTATAAACGAATCTGATTTGTTTGGGATTATAGGTCTTATTGTAATTATGATATCAATACTAATGGGAATACTTACGCCTCCTGGAATTAGTTTTGAAGGTGTAGTTGCACAATATTATGCGATACCATGGGGAAACTCAGCTAAGAGCAGCATTGATGATTGGAATTGGAATATTGTGATGACTGAAGTAAAATCAATTGAAATTGTTAAACTTAGTAAGGACGAAAGAAAAAAGTATGTTGGTAAAACTATTTTTAATAAATATTTGAAAATTCTGATGGTAAGCGGTAAAGAAAAATATCTTTATGTATCTTTATTTTCTAAGCGACAAATCAATAAAATTATTACTACAATAAATAATGCTAAAATAAGCAATAAAGTTTAGACTTTAAACTAAATAATTATTGTTTGTGATTTTAAAAAAATATAGTTTTGATTGAGAGTAAGCGAAAGAGGGTGATTGTAATGCAAAACGAGGCTCATGAATTTTATGAAGGATCAAAAGGAACAAAAACGGCATTATTTATTATTGTAGTCTTTGCTTATTTTATTTTAGCATATGCTGTAATCTTATTTGTATTATCGCTTTTCTTATCAGGAGATTTTTTTGATTATGTTAATTTTGGAGCTAATGAATTCTTACAAATAATTCTTATCCTTTCTTTAGCAATAAGCATTACAATTTATCTATTAAAGTCAAAAACTATTAATACTTATGTGATAATCACAAGTAAAGACATGGTTTTTCATTCAAAAGAAATTAAACTTGAAAAAGAAAAAATCGAATTGAAGGAATATAAAATTGTTAAATCAAAAAGGCAGTTTTCAGAATTTGAAGTGATTTTTTCTGATGGACAAAGTATTAGAATAACTACTAAACGAGCAATGGAATTTAAAGCAAATTTAGATAGAATTATTCAGACAAACACTGAAAACTAGAAAGCATTAAATAAAATTTTAAGTTATGGAGGAAAAATTTGGTAAATTATGATTATAATGAAGATTCCAGAAAGAAAAAAAGAATATTAATATCGATAAACATTTTGCTTTACATTATAGTACTAGTTTTATTAGTTCGCACTTTTCACCATTTAGTTATGGTTTCTCTTTATGACATAGAACAGGAAAACAGAGACATAGAAGGTGTAATGATTTTTGTTTTAATAATAGTTGCGATAAGCATGACTTCTAAAATTTGTTCTTCGAATTTAAAGGATTACATTAGAATTTCTAAAAATGAAATGTCTTTTTATAAAAGAGGATTTTTACTTGAACGAGAAACAAAAAACTTGAAAGAATATTTAATAATAAAACAAGAAGCACGATTTTTTGAAATTGAATTAATTTTCTCAGATAATCAAAGCATCAGGGTTTTTACGAAAAAACTAGAAGAATATATTAAGAAGTTAGATTTAATTATTCAAGATAATTTACAAAATTAAAATTTTGCTTACTAAATAATCAATTTTATTTCAAAACTAAAATATCTGATTCATAAAACTTTTTGCTTTTAATTATCTATAATCGCCCTCGCTTTTATACCCCTTAAGACATATTTTAATATAAAAAGTCTTTTGGAGGTAATAAAAATGGCAACAGTTTCCGGACAACTACTTTTTGATGCCTTGAGAACAAGTGTCACAGCCAGCGGCATGCAAGCAATAGGAAATGTTTCAATAGTTTTACAGGATTTGAATACAGGTTTAATGCTTGCAGTCTTAACAGATGGGACTGGAAGTTTTTCCTTTACTAATGTGCCAAATGGCAGTTATCAGCTAGTTGAGGCTTATGGTACACCTACAACCTTAATCGGAATAGGAAGCTTTGCTAATGCGGTTGTAATGCCTTTTATAACGCAAGGAGCAGTTCCTCCCATTTCCTATATTGCCAATCCACCAGTTGGTGCGACTAATTTAGATAGCACAATAAGAATTACTAGACTAATAACAGTAAATAATGCTAACTTAACAGCGCAAAACTTTTTAAATGGTCCAGTTAAATATACACCAATCACAAATATTTTAGATAGTGATGTTATTATCTCACCAGAAAATTTAATTACGGATTTAGATTTAGGAACATTTGGTGCTTTTCCATCAGGAACAGTGGCTAATACAGGAGTTAGCCCGCGCCCTTATCTAGACCTGATGACAGATTTTACTTATAGCCTACCTAATCCAGCTGTAGTAACACCAGCTGATGGAAGTTTTACAATTCAAAATATCATGAATAACTCTCATAGTAATAGCGTTGGGACTTGGTGGATAATTTCTGATCGTACAACCGGAAACGAAACAGGCAGAATGATGGTTGTAAATGGTTTTAATCCAGGCGCAATAATTTTATCTGGCTTAGTTTCAATTTTACCAAACAAATATTATTTATTCACAACCTGGATACTAAATCTTTGTAAGTTAGCTGGTTATGCTGATCCTTCCTTAGGTGTAAATATTTTAGATGAAAATGGCAATGTTATTTTTTCCGAAGCTTTGGGAATTGAAATTCCTAGAAGTCCAAACTACCCAGAATGGAAAGAAATCGGAACGGTTTTTTATTCGGAAAATAATCATACAATTACTCTTCAGTTCATCAGTCTTGGCTCAGCCGCAACTGGAAACGACTATGTTTTAGATGATATCGAACTTCATGAAGTAAATATTCCAACTTTTCTGCCGGTAAAAACAGCAGATAGTAGCGAAATTCAGTTAGGTGAGTCAGTAACCTATACAGTAAGTTTAACTAATATGGGCGATAATACGTTAACTAATGTTAATTTTTTGGATGTTTTGCCAGAAGGTTTTATCTTTAATATAGGATCTGTTTTGGTAAATGGTGAAAGTTATAATGACGCGGATCCAAATGTTGGTTTTGAAGTAGCGGACATTGTCGGGGGCGAAACTTTAGCAGTTAGCTTTTCCGCAACTGCAACAAGCCTTCCTACAGTTAATCCAACGATTAATAGCGCAACATTTACTTATGATAACGCACCAGTCCAAGGCGGACAGCCAATTACCTTTGAAACAATCTCTAATGAAATAAATGTAAAGATAGTCGCGGCCGATTTAGCAATCACTAAAACCGCAGATAAATCCACAGTTTATCCAGATGATATAATTACTTATCAAATTAATGTCATAAATAATGGACCTGATAGCGCTATAGAACCAATGATAACCGATAATATACCAGCAGAGTTAAAAGAAGTCTTTTACAGTCTGGATAATGGTTTAACTTGGCTTATCTGGAATGGATTTTTAACTATAGCTGATTTAGAGAGAGAGGTTAGTTTTAGTTTTCTGATTAAAGGAAAAGTTAGTCATTTAGCTGAAAAGATGATAACTAACATCGCAACTGTCACAAGTCAGATAGCAGATCCGGATTTAGCTAATAATAGTTCCGTACTAGAAACAATAATCAATCCTAGTGCTGATCTTTCGGTTATAAAATCTGGTAGTCCTAATCCTGTAGAAGTTGGTAGTCTCCTCACTTATAGCATCACTGCTAATAATGCAGGCCCTAATACCGCCACAAATGTTATTATCACAGATACAATAGCTCCAGAAATCCTTAATCCAGAATTCTCAGTTGACAATGGAGCGAGTTGGAATGTTTGGACAAATCAATTTAGTTTTCCTACTCTTTCAGCTTTGGATATGCTCAATATTTTAATTCGAGGCACAATTTCTGATCTAGCTTCAGGCACAATTATTAACAATATCTTAATTAGCAGTGATACCTTTGATCCGGATTTAACGAATAATCAATATTCTGCAGAAAATGATATAGATACTCCACAACCTTTCGAAGCTGATTTAGCAATAAACAAAGTAACACTTCAGCCTAACGCAATCTTTGGTGAAGAAGTAACTTATTATTTGACAGTGACTAATAACGGACCAAATGATGCGGATAATGTAATTATAGTAGATAATATGCCTTCATTACTTTTAAACCAGCTTTTTTCAATAGACAGTGGTTTGAATTGGCAAGCATGGAATGGTCGCTATAGTGTCGGAACTTTGCCTAACGGCGCAACTTTCCTTATTTTAATTAAAGGATTACTTAGTCCAGCCGCAACCGAGGATTTGGAAAACAGTGCCCTTGTTTTTAGCTCAACACCAGATCCGGATTTAACGAATAATGCGATTACAATTATTACGCCAACAAGTGGTTTGGCTGATTTAATAGTTACCAAAACTGCTCTTGTTGATCCGATTGAAGCTGGTGAAGAAATTACTTATCAGTTGACAGTAAATAATAGCGGACCATCATTTGCCTATAGTGTTACACTTAGTGATTTATTGCCGACTGATTTAGCAGATAGCGTTTATTCTGATGACGGTGGCTTAAACTGGTTATCATGGACAGGAAGCTATGAATTAGATTCTTTAGCGAACAATGGTAGCTTTACTATCTTAATCAGAGGGAAAGTTTTGCCAGGGACATCAGAAAATCTGGAAAATATGGCTAATGTATCGAGTATAACTTATGATCCGGATTTAACGAATAATCAGTCGAAAATTACAACAGTAGTAAACGAAGCTGCCGATCTTTCCATTATAAAAAGTAGTGAAGTAAATATTGTAAAAGCTGGAGAGCTAGTAACTTTCAGGCTGCGGATAGATAATTATGGACCTTCCGAGGCGAAAAATGTTATTGTCTCGGATATTATATCGAGAAGAATTTTAAATCCGGAATATAGTCTAGATCTAGGCACAACTTGGTTAATTTGGAGCGACTCAATAAATTTAGGAACTGTTGGTGTTAATACAGTAATTATTTTATTAATTCGCGGGACAGTGGCTTCAACAGCTTTTAGGCCGATTGTTAATACTGCGACAGTCGCAAGCGATATTTCTGATCCGAATCCTGATAATAATAGTTTTAGGACCAGTATTGATGTAATTAGACTGGAAGCTGACCTAAGTATAACAAAATCCGCATCGAGTTTAGTTGTCAGAGCAGGTGATCCGATAAACTATATACTTGATATTCAGAATAATGGTCCAGACGAGGCGGTAAATATGGTTATTACTGACCATGTGCCTTTAATGATAACGGATGTTATGTATACAATTAATGACGGTGATATATGGTTGCCATGGACAGGTAGTTTTGAAGTTTCGGCTTTAGCTAGAGGAGAAAGTATTTCATTAATGATTTCGGGAATAGTTTCTACAGACTTTTCTGGTAAAATTGCAAATTTAGCCAGAGTTAATAGTGATACCTTTGATCCGGATTTAACGAATAATACTGGAGAAATTAATGTTTCTGTTAGACAATTGACAGCGGATTTAGCTATTTTTAAGACAGTTTTAACAAATGAGCCAAAAGCGAATGAAATGCTGACATATCAACTTTATGTAGTTAACAATGGACCAAATAATGCAAGTAATGTTATTGTGACCGATGCAATAGCTCAAGGTTTGAATAATCCAGAATTTTCTGTTGATAACGGAACTAATTGGAATAGTTGGCAAGGAAGTTATACAATTTCTGAGTTATTAGTTGATAGCTCTCAGGTGATATTGATTAGAGGAATAATCAGTAGTGACTATAGCGGTTTAATCAACAATCTGGCTATTGTTAATAGTGAT
>Ga0123352_10019909_pt1 | contig 10693 bp, 5 predicted proteins | sample TergutLab28metaG_FD_89700 | JGI IMG/M metagenome (GOLD analysis project Ga0123352, IMG submission 89700) | Labiotermes labralis P1 segment gut microbial communities from Petit-Saut dam, French Guiana - Lab288 P1 | ecosystem: Host-associated > Arthropoda: Insects > Digestive system > Gut ... | reverse complement strand
GGTTGACCAACCTGATGACACTTGCTTTATTATCTATTGCTCAACATGTTTCAGACGTTAATACGTCCATCTTCAGGAGCTTGCGACTACTTGTTGCGTTGTGTAGGTTGTAATGATAGAGGTTTTGTGTGTTAATTTATTTATCTAACGTCTGAAACATGTTGAGCAGTAGATAATAAAGCAAGTGTCATATAGTTGGTCAACCTTTATTCAAATATCAAGATGATGCACGGTCCAATACGCGTAAGATGTTTAGGTTCGTACATAGTTTAGACTCCGTGACCAGAAATAAGTCATTGAGATGGACGACTGACGAAATTGATACGAAATTTCGTAATGTTCGGGAAACAGAAGACTCATGAACCACGGGACAAGACAAAAGGAATTGTCGATGTGATTAAGCACCACGTCGTTAAGACGAACCCCTGTTCTTAACTGGGTGCACCTATCGGAGGAGGGGTACTGGAGGTACACTTGACCTCAACTCTTTAGGAAATTCAGCTTCACGCCCTGGCTGGTATACTTCCGAGGAAGAGGTCACAGTACCAAATACATAGGAGGCTTGTCCACCCCACAGGTTGGAGGCTGTGGCAAAGAAAACACCCCTGCCGGCCCTCGAAGTGGCCGAGGGTGACCCAATGGTGTGCATTCGTGAACACGGCACGGAACATCGGGGGTCATCATAATTATGATCATGTCGGCAAGGTGATGCCCACGAAGTGTGAAATATCGGACAAGGGAACTGGTTGAGTATGTTGTGCGGGGGGGTGTCTCTTGGTGCGCGTAATTACGGTGCGGCCTCAAACAATCGATAATGCTATTAGTTACATTGATATTCCATAAATCGATACGGCTGCATCATCCCCTGCTATGCCTCAGCGTGTGTAATGATCCACGGTTCATCTTGCGAAGCAAACCTCCCTCTAATTGCTGCACTACCCAAACCCATCGCTGTTGACCTGGAACTTACTTGCTACGAGAAGATGTACTATGAAGCAAGTTCTCCCAAGAGTGGTTGTGTGTTATCGACAATCAATCATTACTTGAAACATCTGATACAAAAAAAACTGTCGCCAGATCATCAGGACAGGTAAAGACGTTCGAGTGTACGGACAGGGTCGTCTGTCCTGCATTTCCCAGTCTGTCTGCACCACAATAAACATATCTCTACAGACACAGCACACCATTTTAAATGCCTTCGCCAAACAACTGCTAAACGCGACTGTCAGCTTCCCCCTCGTCTGCCTGTCTCTGTGTCTCCCGCCATGGAACAAATCGCCTCTCGCTGAATGAAGTTTAGTGAAATTTTATATTGGGGAATTGTTTGTTTGATGTTTGTGTGGCCGTGCATCATTGACACAATAATATAAACAACCAACTAGATGCAACAATAACAATTTATTTATAACTTCAATCAGCTCAACATGATTCGGGCAATAGTTTCGCCCATCCTCAGGAACACTAGACTGTGTTTACAGCTAGTGGTATAATGCACCGACGATGCTGCAGGCTGGTGATATCTCACCAGCCTGGGGAATTGTTATTTAACTCACGTACGTTTATGAAAACGTGTCACTGTTACGGAGGTAAGTAAAGTAACACGGCAGAGCCATGGAGGCTGAAAACAGTTATTTAAGCACAACACAGCGCCACATACACGTGATTTTCATGCAGAATAATTACATCACATATACAGTCATAATATTTCATATTTGTTGATTCATGCTTCAACACAAATAGTTGGCGCCACGTAAATGCAACGTGTTGTGGTTTCGCGTAGTAATTCGATGTGGTAGCTTTCGTAGAGTTGCGTTGCTTTTCTATACATGTAATCATAATGTTTAGCTTCCACATGGGAACATTAAATTTGGGATGTAGATAAACAGTGACTGGATACGCCGCATGTCTACAAACCGTAAACGAATAGGCCTATGTTTGGACGTCAACAATTACAAAATATCTAGAAGGGAAATGAACTTGCGATTTTTTTTTCTGTGGCGCTGCGGCCCAACGCGGACTACGGACTCCTCGTTCATGAGGTTTCTAGATCACACACACATCGACGCACCAGATTCGGTATGACTCCTCTGGACGAGTGATCAGCTCGTCGCAGAGACCACTACCTGACAATACACACAACACTCACAAGAGGCAGACATCCACGTCCCCAACGGGATTCAAACCCACAATCTCAGCAGGCCAGCGGCCCCAGACAATCGCTTTAGAAAGCGAGGCCGATGGGACCGGCAAACTTATGATTATAACCGATTAACTTACTACTGACAAAAATAACGCAAATAAAATAATAATTAGTTATTCACAGAAATATAATACAAAAATAATAAGAGATCCCAATACATTAACAACATTCTGTTAACATATTTAAAACCGTGTGCAATAAGTATGTGACACCCAAGCGGATTAAATGACATTGCCATCTGAGAAGATCGCAGGATGCAAAGACCTGAACGCCTCTGAATGTTAAGAGTGTACGTATATGTACACTGCCTTCCTGTTTAAAAACTACGAGTAGATCGAATGTAATGGTGAACTGACTGGCCTTAGCCGTAACATTCATTAATGACTTGATCGGAGGCATCACGATGTGCTAGAAACGTAATATAATGCTAAATAGTGTACGTCAGCACAACTGTTTTATTACACAAAGTAATTACATAAGCTACATGTTTCGACTATAGATTAGTCATCTTCAGGCCTATTTTAATCGGTCAGTCACAAGATGCTATGCACATATTGGGATCCCAGCGTGTTTACATCAATGGAATACATAAAACTTTGTGTTTTATGTATTCCATTGATGTAAAACTTTGTGTTTTATGTATTCCATTGATGTAAACACGCTGCGATCCCAATGTGTGCATAGCATCTTGTGACTATTTACGATTGAAACAGGCCTGAATATGACTAATCTATAGTCGAAACATGTAGCCTATGTAGTTACTTTGTGTAATAAAACAGTTGTGCTGACGTACACTATTTAGCATTATATTCATTAATGAAAATAAAGATTCATGCTGTAATGTTAAACACAGACTACGGAGTACCAAACACGTGCAACTATCATCATATGTATTAATTCGGTAAGGTTTGTTTGCGACATCATGATCTGTTCAATTACCGAAAGGACCTATTCAAGATAGACGTTTTAAGAAAGTTATGAAACCGCATTGCTGGCAGTCTCCTTTGCTATTGTTAAATCCTCCTCCCCCCCCCTCTTTTTAACAGAAAGACTAACGTTAAGAATTTACAGTGCTGTCTAAAGGGGAAGAAACGTGAAGATAACATATTTTGTTTACCTCCCTTGGCCTCCTCTTCAGACAATGTTTTGTTTCTTATTTACACGTTGCTGCTGGCACGCTAATATCCAAAAGAGATTAACCAGCACAAAACGATGGGGAGTACAATTTTTTTTAATGTTTATTAAGATTAGGGTGCTCTAATTTTTGTTGATGAAATATTTTCACTGTTTCGGCGTGCAAACTGTTCGCACGGGTACAACAACAACAACAATTATCGTATCACTGTCGTTCTCAATTAAAAAAACTTAATATTAATTCTAATACAGTAATAATTAAAACGTGACGCAAATATGTCTTATTATGTCTGTCATACACCAACAAAATGTACATATACAATCAAATAAATGTATTGATTTTGACCTTTTCTCATAATGTTTGGGCGCTTATTGTGCCATCTTCAGGGAGAATTTTTTTTGTATGCTCAAAATTATTTTTACACTTTTTGATTACACAGGTTCGCAACTTTCATACAGTTACTTAAAAACGAATTTTTTTAAAACAATTTTAATGTGTTTTACAAGAGGACTCTTAACATCTTAAGTTCCCCGTTGAAACAAACTTTTTTTTCAGCAACTGTATAAAAGTTACAAACCTAAGAAATCACAAAGAGTAACAATAGTTTTGAGCGTATAAAAATTATCCCTGAAGATGGCGCAATAAGCGCCGAAACATGGAGAAAACGTGATAATACATGTATAGTATTGTATACGTGCATTTTGTTGGTGTATTACAGACATTTAATGCAAAAATGCACGAAATGGAACGCTTCAAGATGTCTTATTACTGTTCTTCTCAGTACAATATTCAACACATTAAAAATATATGAAATGTACGTCGCAGAACGTTATGATATCAGAACTTTATATAACACGTCACAATTTCCTTTTCGTAAGTCGAGCTAATCTTACATGAACGAAATCCGATGTCAGTGGGGCAATACAGAGTAGACCCGATTTCAAACTGTGGACGATCCGAAAGGAAGCGATTTATGCTTCATTTATGATAGCAACCTATTTTTCCAGCCAACAGTAACGGTTATTTCAAGAGTACAGTGCGGCTAGTACGTCTAAACCCCCCCACCAACACGAATGGACACAGCACTGCTTTTGGAAAGAATCTCTTCAGTGCTGCCAAGTCACCCTCCTTCTGCCCAAGATACTGATAGTTAACACTGCTGTCAAACTAAATGCGACTAATTTCAGGGAGGAGTATAGCTATCTCACGACAGCAAGACGTGGCAAGTCAGCCTACACCAGTAACACCTTATTTTCCTTAATGGAGAAGGCTGGGGAAGAGATTCTTCAGGGTCTAAAGACAGACACAGAGTTCTGATTCATACCGCAAGTTTTAGCCGTGGCGGCCCCAATGCGGTTCACATTTCCCCAGTATATTAAGAAACTGTTGCAGCATCCACATGTTAATCACCATCTGTCACAAACAATTTTCCTCGAAACTGAACAAGTTTTCTGACATCTTCACCGTGTTAGCTTTCTGTTCACGAACATCCGAGCGGTAAGCTCTTAACGATGAACAGTAGGACAATACTACCGAGGTTTTCATGGCTCTGAGCTGCCATTCCAGGAAAACACTTTAACGAAGAGCATGACTGCTACATTTCGCACCGTGCCCAAATGCATAATCGATATAATAACATTAACCTCAGATGAAGAGTGCGCATTGCAGTTCCTCGGTATGCAATTTTTTTTTTACCTACTACGTCCTTCCTATTTGATCAAAATATTCTGCTCAGCATCCTATTCTGCAACACTACCATTCTTGTCCTACTGCGGCGAGAGACCATGTTTCACACCCATATGCAAGAATCAGTTGATACAGACTTAAAGACGGGTTATATTCAGTCGGTGTAAATTGTTGGCCACTCACCTCAAATGACAGCGATGTCTTTTCGGATGCTTAGGCACACAGGCAATTTTACGTTTAAGCAGTAGTGACCTGGAGTCGGCCCACTGTCTGTAGGAAGCTCTGCACACTGCTCAACACAGGTTGACAGCCCTTCCGCGGGGGGCAAACTGAAGCTTTACGCACCACGCTTCACTGGAGAGGCTTCTTTTGACTACTTGCTCTACCTGCTGTTACCAGTGCCGGGTATGGCCTTTATACACATCATGCTTGAAGGCTCGGTTCATTCCCCTCTTGGGATGCACAAAACATGTATGAACTGAAAGAAAATCTCCCAAAAGCAGTCACGGAGTGTAAGAAATTACAACAGTGACTTGCAAAGTGAACCATAAATACGGTACAAAGCGTCAGGCTTCCAAGTAACTATATTTTTCCTTAAACGGAGATTATAAAACAAAATCGGCGACGCTAGGTCATTTTCTACGTCGGAAAACGTCACTCGTGCACCCTCCGAACTTCAGAATAACAATTAAAACGTAAAATCCGTCACAAAATACACAATACAATCGCCGGTAGATCCCTATCTTGAACTACATTTCGAAGGAGCGCTACGACTAAGTGCAGTTACAAAACGTAAATGCATTGTGTTTCATAACTCCTAAGTGCGTATCTTGGACCCACCCTATAAACAAAGCTGTCTGTACATGATTGCGGAAATAAACTCTTTATTCCTTTATCAGTCAGTAAGGAGAGTTACTACACAACAAGAGTTACCGAGTTTAATCTTCATACTCATCACCGCTAAATTAAATATCAAGCCAACAGCATCGCTCTGCATGGGCAACAACTTTTCAAGGTTGCAAAATGACAGTCGCGCAATCTGAAATTCGTCGTCGTCAACTATGTAGGATTGCGCTCAAATGCCTGTTCCCACACAATCAGATGCACTAAACCGCCCCCATATTTCTTGTGTCCAGGATGTTTTCATTCCAACTTTTTACCTCTCTACCACATGTGTTGTCCATGTAGTGGGTCCCTGTCACCACGGCATGGCGCGTCCTCAGGTTGCGGATAAAGGAACGGCCTCCGATAAGAAAGGTAGCTGCGAATATATTGAATAAGCAGTCGCGGACAGCCGACAGAGGTGGTCCTCCAGCTTGGGGGTTGGGCGAAGTGCTAACAATCCCTCCCTGTAAAACATTCATGTTAAGAAGCACATGCGGGAGTGGCGGACGCTTGTGAGTGCGGCAATGAACCTGCGGGTTCCGTGAAATGCGGGGAATTTCTTGACTAGCTGCAAACCAGCATGCTTCTCAAGAAGAACTCTTCACCATGCAGTAAGTAAGTACCACCTGTGTTGTGGTATATGCCTTTATTATGTATAATCAGAAGTCAAATTCATCGTGGCAGTCACCAAAATGCTCAGTTTCGTTCTCCTCCGTACTGCCGTCACGTCCCGTTCAGACATCACTGCATATTTAGAAACTGCTTCTGCTATGACGTTATGTATGCCTATTATTTTATGGTAACATTTACTTGCCGAAATTTCTGTACATATTTATAAATACAAATATAATTTTTTTTTCGCTGTGGGGCAACATCTCAAACCTGCCTCATTGTTGAGGTTTCTAGAGCACACACAATGACTGACACACACACCACACCACACTCAGTAGGACTTCTCTGGACGAGTGATCAGCCCGTCGCACAGGCCGCTACGTACACACCACACATCAAATACAAGAGACGAACACCCATGCCCTCGGCGGGATTCGAACCCGCTTCGAACCTGCACCACAGACGGCTCAGCTATCGAGGTCAGCTAATTGTCAATTATTACAATGTAATTATTACTATAAAATTTTAATTTCACTTACTTTTTCTTTCCGTGATTTAAAATGCCGTTAATTTCTACTTAAAGTTACTAATTTCTTTATAATTGGATTTCAAAAATAGACCACAATCCATGAGATTTCGCTCTTCTGGGGTCCAGATGTTCAAGAAGAAAGTTCCTTGCAGATGGAACCGATAAGTTGTCCCGAATCGTCGGGAGACAAACCTACGTCATGGAACAACCCAGCAAAGCTCGAAGTCAGGCTTCGGCCGCGAAGTAGACGAGTGCTGCCTTCTTCTGGGTTGTTACACAGCGAGTGGAGGCAATTCCTTACCAAAACGTCGGGGTGGGACCGACAGTTTGCACCGGAACGTCGGTAAGGGGTTACCACTACTTGCTGCGTACACGACCCAGAAGAACGAAGTTTTCAAGCCAGCAGAGCTTAACTACGCTTAAGACTGAAACGTCGCAACCACATGACATTCCTTCGTAGTTACGGTTCGTGTTCTGAATCCTGTGCCACGTGCACTTGACGTCACATCGCATGACGCGTCGTGTACTCTTAGCGCAGCAATTATGTATATGATACTGTAATCACAAGCACTTAGATTCTATCCTGCCTGGGTGACATTACGATCGTCGATAACGTAACCACTACGTTGTGCCTAACATCGGGATCCGACTACGCAGTAGCGCAGCCTGTTATCCCAGAAGAGAACCCCCAGCTAACCGCTTCGGAAACCTGGAAACTCACAAGCAGTGTTTACAAACTGGGCTCAAACCACACAACCACGAGACAACACTGAACTCTTTCGTTACACAAAGCACCTCACGGGTTCAGTGTTTACACACTTGAGCAAGTAAAGCATTTAACCTTTTCGTTATCACAGGATGTGCTTCCAAACGATGCCTCTCGGATATTGTACTCGATTCTCGAAAATCTTGCGTGATGTACCATAATGACGGGGAAACATATTGCTCGCATAATTTATTCTGCAAGACACTTATGGAACACACAAACACACACACAAAGTGTATACATACGATTTCAATAATGTGCTCGAAATGCTTATAACGAATTAACTTCGTGGAGCAGTGCTTGAGAAACCAGGAACACCTCGGATCTGATTAAGGAAAGGACTGCAGTATGCAACAGCGGCCGAACTGAAACATCTCCTGTACCAGTTCTATACCCCATGGTGCAGAGTCCTTCTTGAGAAGCCAACTGGTTTGCAGCTAGTCAAGAAATTCCCCTCATTTCACGGAACCCGAAGGTTCATTACCGCACTCACAAGCGTCCGCCACCTGTCTCTATCCTGGGCCAGCCCAATTCAGTCCATATACCCACCATCCCAACACCTCGAGATCCATCCTAATATTATTCACCCATCTACGCCTAGGTCTCCCCAGTGGTCACCTTCCTTCCGGTTTACCCAGCAAGACCCTATACACCCCCCTCTCCTCACTCATACGTGCCACATGCCCAGCCCTATACGCCTCTCATTTAAGATCCGAAGAGCTGCAAGCTCTGTATTCCTCACTAAATATTAAAATATTATTCAGGTGAACACATCAATAAAAATGAGATGGGTGGGGCAAGTAGCACGTACAGGAGACAGAAGAGGAACATACAGGGTTTTGATGGGGGGGGGGACACTTGTGGCAACGAGACCACATGGAAGACGCAGGCTTAGATGGGAGGATAATATTAAAACGAATCTTCAAGAAATGGGAGAGGGAGGCGTGGACTGGATCAATCTGCCTCAGGATAGGGACAGATGACGGTCGCTCGTGAATGCGGTAATGAATCTTTGGTTTCAATAAAATGCGGGGAATTTCTTGACCAGATGAGAAACGGTTAGCTTCTGAAGAACGACTCTGCTCCATGGAGTTACTGAGTTTAAAATTTTGAGTTCGCTTCTAATCCCCCCCGAGACAGACGGTCCACCCTTCTCATCATCCTTCATTGGATTATCCTAATACTGCCAAGCGCTCCTTACGTGGTTTTCTTCAGTCTCATTATAAGTTTCAAGGTTAAACACTGCCTTCAGAACGCCCGCTTTTGAGTACCCCGAATCTCCAACACAACCGCTGTACTGGTATACGAAAAGTGAAGCTCACAGACCTTACCATCGATTCTCCACCCTGGAGCAACTTCGTTATCAACATTCCATTGCTATCGAATGGTTCAGAGAGATCAACAGACTTATCAGAACATAACACTTCATTTCACGCGTCACGCATTACAAAGCTGTACCAATACCTCCCACTACACGCGTGCTAGCATAACAAAATAATTATTTGAACTGACACTCCTTGATAGATGTTCACGCATTTATATAACTACACGCGGATTTGAATAACAACATATCAGAGAGTTACGTAAGTTACAGAATCTCACTAATGCGGCTGAAACTGGTTAAGTCGTGAACGCACACTGGTCACTGTTAGTCATCGCAATATTTATATTTTAAATGCTCCTACTAACACAATACATTTATATTTTAAGCGCCCCACATTTTGGTGTCTCTCGCCACATGGCACTAGCGTCTTGCGGTGGGCCGATTCTGTAGCTTCCACACGCACTGAAAATCCCTTGTCGTTGCCTTTCCTACTTCATTTGTTACGCGAAAATATCCTGAATTTTAAAATTCAGTACGCGATACCCCCAAACCCCTTAAAAAAAATACCACACACCCGTTACATTCAACCCCAATAAATCTTAAATAAACACGCAAATCATTACAGCGACGAGAAATTAGCGACAACCCATATTAATTTATGGAAAATATAAGTAACTGACCTATATCTGCAGAAGCATATACAGGGTGTTTCAGGAGGAATTGTAAATATTTTAGGAGGTGGTAATATGGACTATTCCGAGTAAATAAGTTCACATAAACATGTGTCCAATTTTCAATGGGTGTGAAGATACAGCTTGAAGTTGGCGCGTACAGATCAGATTTTTGTCTGTGGGGATGGATGAAAAGTGAAGTCTACAAAGAAAAAGTAAACGCAAGAGACGAATTGGACGCTCGCATTATGAATAGTGCTGCCCTCATAAAGCAAGAACGCCAAGACGACCTCAGGACAGTTACACGTACTACGGCCAAGAGGGTTGAAAAGTGCACTGAAGTCGATGGTGTGATTTTTGAACACTTACTTTGAACTGCTGCAATTTATCGAGATCATTTACATAGCCAATAAAAGCAATCAATACTTCTTTTTTTTTTCCTTCATACTTTTTGTAAGGCTTTCTATGCGCAACATTCAAACAGCTGTATCTCCACACCCACTAAAAATTGGACACATGTTTTTATGAACTTATTTACTCGGAATAGTCCATACTACCATCTCCTAAAATATTTACTATTCCTCCTGAAACACCCCTATAACAAAGGCTAAAGTCTGTTTCACGAAGCGTCACTGCTCTATTCTCCGTGACATCAAATGCACTGCCATTATCACTCGGAATGTCAGAAACAAAAAGATAACAAGGAACTACAGTACCAGGAGATAAGTTTGAAGTTATGAAGGCCGGGAATTTTAACTACTCCGAACTAAACTCCGTGGCCTTAGTCCGCACGCGAACTATACCGACAGAGCGGCCGCCGCCGGTCGGCGAAGTTAGTGCCAACTTTTGCGGATAGAGGGGTGTCACGTGGTCAGCGCAACGGGT
>Ga0123352_10019907_pt1 | contig 10693 bp, 6 predicted proteins | sample TergutLab28metaG_FD_89700 | JGI IMG/M metagenome (GOLD analysis project Ga0123352, IMG submission 89700) | Labiotermes labralis P1 segment gut microbial communities from Petit-Saut dam, French Guiana - Lab288 P1 | ecosystem: Host-associated > Arthropoda: Insects > Digestive system > Gut ... | reverse complement strand
CCCCGTTACCTCGTCCCTCCTACGTCCAAATATGCTCCTCAACACCATATTCTCAAACACCCTCAGCTTCCTTTCCTCCCTCAATGTCAGCGACCAAGCTTCACACCCATACAAAACAACCGGCAAGATTATACTATACTATAGTACACTCAACATAGATGTACATGTGAGCAAGGTTCAAAGTCGCTTACCTCGACGCCGTTCCACGTCATGTAGTGAACAGCTGCTGCGGCCGCTGGATCGTGGTGCGGGTTGGCGGCTGCACTGTTCATGTGTTCTGCCATCACGGACATCCAGTGCACTAGCCCCTGAGTGGGGTTGCCCTGGTGGCCCCCAGGGCCTCCTGCAGCCCCGCCTCCACCCGACTTGCTACCTGCTGACACGGCCACGGCCCCGGGCCCTCCGGGGTGTACGCCACCCCCTCCGGGATGATGAACGTGTGGGGGGTGTGGCGACGGCTCGGCCGGAGACGACCAGACGAAAGCAGCTTTCTGCAATAATAATAATAATAATAATAATAATAATAATAATAATAATAAAAACAACGATGTGATTCATGTGGAGAACGCATCGCGTAATATTGTTGGACGAATAAACCTAGAGGAATGAAAGAACACAGATATGTTAACACGAATAAAGATGAGAGATACATGTCAATATTTCGTGGAAAAATAGAAAATAGAAGTGCGGGTGGGAGAGTGAGGTACAGATGGAAGCAAAATATTAAATTACAGCTTACAGATAAAGGTGGCAGATTAAACTGGCTGATGGTAGCATTCAAAGTAGGCTTTCAGAGAAGTATCCTTCAACAATGTTTCCTAACAATAATGATAAATAAGTCACTGTTGACTGGATATGTGACTCAAAGGGGAAGAAATATGATCTAATGCAATTTTGTGTGAACAAAACACTCTTACGGAAAAGAGGCGATTGGAAGACAAGAAATAAAAACTGACTTTTACTCTTTTGTGCCAAGTTACCTTCTACACAAATCGCAGTTCGTCACATGTTTCTATAGAAAAGGAAAAGGTAATTTGTTTTCTGAACACAACTCAGTAGTCGCCATTAGAAATATATCGGCGAGACACCGAACTCAGAACACCTGAAGTGATCTGCTGTACATCTGCTACTGCGAGCACATGGCCGGAGAAAGACGAGTACAAAAAATTTTATTTTTCCTTCACTTATCCCTTTCTTATCTTGATCTCTTCTCCATTTCTTCCGCAACCGGCATCGTTTCTTTTCGCTTTCTTCCGTCTCTCATCAAACGAAAACAATTCTCTTACACTGTTTGCCCATTCTCTTATCCATTTGGTACGTTTATCACATTCTTTCACTTCTCCCTGTTTTTCTAAATCATCTTTATTTGTCCAACCTATTTTCATTTCTCTTCCAATGTCTTGGAAAAGAAATAAGGTTCTATGGAATTTGCCCTGTATCCTAGCGATGGAGCTTTGGATTTTCCCTGTGTGTGACGATAGTTGACACGTTTACTAGGATGAGTCAAGTGAAAACCGTAAATATTTTTTATCTCCTAATTTACTGAACACGAAAGTTACACAATGATTTCATTTTTCTATGTAGTCTCCATTGTGTTCCATACATATCCAGATGTGCGGCTATTTCATTGACTGTTACGCGGCGATTTTCCTTCACGATGGTTTCAACTGCTGCAATGGCCTCTGGTGTCACTACTCGGTGTGCCTAACCAGGTCGAGGAGAGAACTAATGCCGTTCATGAACTTCCTAGTCCACTCGTACACTTGCTGTAGTGACAGACATGCATCACCATACTGAACTTTCATTCGTCGATGAATTTCGAAGGGTTTCACCCATTCACTGCTTAAAAAACGGATGACAGAACGCTGTTCTTTTTTGGTGCATGTTGCAAGCGGGGCCGCCATCTTTAAGCTACTACTGCGCCGTCGTGTTGCATTCCTGCAACGTACTGCCACCTGTTGGCCACTCTTCAAACCATGAGTATTATCGTTGTTAACTTACAAGACAATCGAGCTGTGGTTCGAATTTTTATCGCACTTGAAAAGTTTTCATTTGACTCTCCCTCGTATTTGAATATTATGTAAGAGCTTCTCTTTTTTATTACAAATGTTATTTAATTTCTTGCACGACGGGTACATTTCTCCAGCTTTTCTCGACTTTCAGAAATAATTTAATATTTGTTAAGAATTAATTAATTATCTTGTTTCAGAATTCTCTTGGAAAGCGAAAAATGGACCAGCAAAAGGCAAAATACGGCCTCGAAATGAAGAGCACATTTGGAATGAAATTATAACATTGCATTTTAAGGTAACAAGAAAATAAATGCTCAGTCGTGTTGGTTGAGACGATTTCTCTGCATTCCGAACACTTTAGCAGTAGGAGGACGAAACAATTGTGCCACGTGTCTTAACATTTTGGAAGTTTCTTTTTTGTTTTGCAGTGCCAGAGGGTAATTTTACCGACTTAGTGACTCAGGCCATAGTAGATCTTGCGGTGCTTCGTCATTCTCTGGTGCGTAACTGCAATTCGACTTTTAATTGTGCCAGTTTTTGACTTCAGTGTGTAAACTCGGCGCTAGATGTGGAGAAGATGCTATCCTCACGCTCCGGCTGCTTCCCACTTGGGAAAAAACCCCATTACCCATTGAATATCTGGCCTAGAGCCCGTCAGGACCTACAGGGAAAAATACAAATATCTTGTCCCTGCCGGGATTCGAACCCTGAATCGTCCAGCCTGTAGTCTAATCAATATACTAACATCCTTCATAATTATATCACATGATAAAGTAGCTGCAAAATATAGCTGAGAACTGTACCAAAAAATCAACCAATGTTAGAAGCACAAGCTTTAGATGATATGCCTATTGAGATTTCTGAAGTACGATAGAATCTGCCAGCATTATTAAGCTTGCTTCATTTAAGAAAGACGATCGACTTTGAGCTGGGTAGCTCAGTCAATATAGTGACTGTGACCCCGAGGATAAAAGCCGGTATTCAAGGAACAGAAGGATGGGTGAGCCCCAGAGACTGTTTGGACGGTTTGGGGAAGGGAAATTCTCTTGCTCCTGCTGGGATTCGAACCCCGAACGGCCCATCCCGTAGCTACAAGAAGGTCAAGATTATAGTAAACGCTGCAAGACTCGTGTCGGTTCAGTTCTTCAGCGCATAGCGGACTGTGGTTCTGCCCTCTTGTCTACCCACACACTGAGTGAAATTGTATCGGACCGTCACTTCACGGCGACAGTGCAAAGTAACATACGCCATTTGCAACCTACCGTGTTGAACAACATTCACCACACATTTCTGTGTGGACCATGAAATTCATTCATTCATTTATTTATTGCGTTGTCTCTCTTCCGAAAGTGCAGAGCGTCTTCCAAAGCCAGTTCTCCATACAGTTCCATCTAATGCTTCCTCTTTCAATTTCCGGTATCTTGCTTTTTCCTTAACGTCATCCACCCGCTCCTTGCACCTTCTTCCTCGCCTTCGTATGAAGTTATATACATAATATTGCAGTTTCGATTCCTGTTTCTCACAAACAAACTGCATCTCAGTTATTAGGGCCAGCAAGCTAAAGTTCTGTATGGAAATAATCATCCTTTAATATTTTGAAAGTAATAAGAAAGCGATAAATAGTGCGAGTAAGGTTCAAATATTTTCAAAGTCAAAGCACCTGGTGGTCCATATACAGCAGTTATGGCAGAGAAGGACGTATTAATGTGGAATATTTTCAGTTTAGCGGGAAGGGCTTATATACAGCAACAAAAGGAAATAAAGTATTATATCAGTCAGTGACTGTTAAAGAAAAATTAAAATTTCCTTCTGAATTACTTATTATTATTATTATTATTATCATCCTTGTTATCAATTTTATGCAGGGAATTTTCAATTATAAAGCTGAAACAAACAATATTTCTGGGGTATACAGTGTTGTAGCTGTTCTGTACCGACAATTTGTGCTACATGTAATGTTATTTCGCCCATGCAATTTGTTTTATACTCTTACATTAGCACTCTCAATTTATTACTATTATTATTATTATTTCCACTACTACATAACTGTAGGAGGTGTGGCAACAGAATTTCCTTTGGCTCAGTACAGGTAGAGCAGTGGGAAATAACAACATTTATCACTGCTTGATGTCATGGCACTCTGCTTTTACCCTGAAACGGGCAGAAGACATGACACGAATACTGGTATCCATCTACAGAAGTGAAACGCATCGAACATTAAAAGACAGTAATATCTCTTATATTTAAACAGTCTTCCCTAGCACCTCAAGATCGCTGTTGTACGGACTCTTTTCTTCCAATTCTTTACAATTTATTGTTCAGAGTAACTTTAACATTAAAAGCAGTATGAACTATATAATTCAATAAGTGTTGTCATGTAAAACACGAATCAATCAAGCACTCAATCAATCAATTTTTGGTAGATTTAGGTTCGTTAGACGTCTGCTTCCAGTCACATACCTGCGACACACAAATCCTACGTATCACTCTTGCTTGTTCGAATACCTCATGTACGACTAGTAGGTAGCCTTGTCATGTCTGGCGAGGGGCTTGTCCCCCGGAGCTGTGGGCGGGTTGAAAGTCCCTGTAGCCTCCTCCACCTCTTCTCCCCTGGCTTATTACCGCCGGATTACCCCGAGGGCCTCTTCCATGTTGTATTCCGGCCCCAAAGCCAAGGGGCATCTCTGCCCTTGACATTGCATGTTCCCCTCTCGGAGCTATCTATTCCCATCTTCCTCTTTTCTACACGTCCATTGGCCCTAAGTAACTAACAAACTAACCAGCCCGGTGGAGCAGAATGCCTTTTTAAAAGCCAATATTTCCGCAATTACTCCAGAAATTTCCTGAATTTTATGAAGACGGAAAACCGATTAGCGTGTGTACAGACTTCTGAACTACATTTTGAGGCACATGATGTGTTATAAAACTTTACACACTTAGTAACGATGGGAGATCACTAATACCTATTGCTATGTCACAAGTCCGTCCTTGAGAAATTTACATTGATATTTTATGTCAGTGTAACTGTTTTCATTCTGGAAGACAGGGGTTTGAATACTGACATGTACTGAGATTTTCCTTTGCCACGACTTTCAGAATGCTTTTGGAGTTAATCCACCTTTTTTCACATTAGTTTTTGGCTTTCTTCTTCTGGGAAAAAAACTGTCAACGCAAAAGGCTGATAATCACCTACATTGCGTGCTGATATTATGACCTATCTTGCTGCTCCTCGTCTGTCTTCATCACGTAGTACTTAACTAAGCACAGGTGTAAATACGCCTTGTTTGATTTCCTGAAAATCCAAGTTGTACAAGAACCAATTTATAACCCCAATTCAAGCCAGTTCGTTTCGGTTAACATTTTCATGAAGAATCTGTATAAAGGACAGAATTAATATATAGCATACAACAATTCATCATATTTACACAACCTAAGACAGGAAGAGGTTCAAAATATAACACCCCACCCTGAGATTCGGAACACACTACAAACATATATGTAGCATGAGGTGTCTAGAGGAGACAGTATAGCTGAACACAACCTACTGCTTTTCTTGTTGAGAAGTTCAAATTTTTATCCACACTGCATTTTGATTTTTCCCTGAAAAGTGCCGTTAGATAATTCCGAAGAAAAAAATTACTTAATTTAAAAGAACTAACACGACAGATCATGCTTATGTTACTCTGTTCAGGAATAAGAAAAATGCCATAGAGCGATGTTCCTGAACATTATATTGTATGGAAATGTGTGGTTTTGAAGAAATCCTGAAAGCTCTCCAGACAAAATATGTTCATCAACAATTAAATATGGTGGAATTTGATGTTCAGGTGACCGTGTATCGTGATGAATTCTTATAATAAAAACCAACTGTATGACATATACCATTGCTGTGTGTACAGTGAAAAACTCCTGATGATGGACAGAGGAACTGTCCGAAACATGTAGAGTTTTATTCAAAAAATAAATCTGAGAAATTAGTGCATTTAGTTGGTTTTTATTATAAGAATAAATAGGTGGAGTGCTTTTAAGATAATTTGAAATAAAAGAATATTCTAGGCAACGTTACTGAAGTGTAGCGCAATAGGAGTGAATTCTTTGGTTCCAAACAAGGTTAACTCTGTCCGGCTTCGTTTTAGTACCGTAATTTTAATAACATTTTTGAGTTACCCACATTACATCATGAACACGGCGGCAGCGCCAATTGGGTGCTTCGTAATATTTAAGAAATTTCCTGCATCTCTTGAAGACAAGACATCATTTGTTGAATAATTATAAACTGCTGTGGTTCAGAGACTTTGAGAAATATGCCAAAATGAGAAAATATGTGAGGAAGCTAACTATTTTTTTATGGTTTGTTTAACGACGCTGAAATTAGTTCAGCCTGTAACGTCGGTTAATTAGTAGTGAATTTGGAAGAATGCATAATATAGCAGTGAAAAAAACATGAGTTAATATCAACAGTATTTGAACGAAGAGGCGGAAGGACCACTGAATTTATCAGGCATTATAGCCGATATCCGGATCAGTATTTGAAATCGGAAATTTAAGAAGGACGGGTGTTAACCATTCGACCGTGACGTTCGGCTGTCAGTAATCAAGTTTTGGTCATTACGCCCTAACTCCTCTATTCCACACCATTTTTAAACCAGAGATTGGATACTTCTTTTCCGAGGATTCGGTACTTCCAGATATAAAGACTGTTAGTTGGATATAAAAGTTAGGCGAAAAAGGAAATAGTACAAAATGTAAGACAGTTAAGTTCAGTAATATAATTGATGACAGGCATTACGGCACACAGCAGAAGTAGGCAAAACCTTATAGAAGTAACGAAAACTGGTGGGCAAAGGGAGCAGCGAACGCTTTAGTATGCTCGAATGATGATTTTATGGCTGGAGTAGCAGCTAAATTGCCTAATTCGTGATGACGGGAGTATGAAGAACATACTTAAAGTGTATATAAATATACATAAGTGCGTATTTTAAAATGATAGCTCAGTCCATATAGTGAACAAAATACCGGATGAATGAGAAGAATCGAGGTTCGATTCACGTCACTGCAGTAGAGATTACATCACGACTACAGAGTCGATACGGACTCTAGGGCCCAAAAGAGCTTCATAACGTAAGGGAAATAAATTTTATTTCGGCGGTCGGAGGTGAGGGTTTGGGCAGCTAACTACTGACCTTCACACAGTGACCAGGCTAACGGTAATTTAGCTATACTTCATCTCACACATATGCCTTCATATTGCGACGCGAAATAAAGTTAAGCCCATGGACAACTTAATTTCATGAAAAATTTTTTACACTTTATATTATAAAAATCACTTTTATTCCGGTGACAACAGTTACATAATAACACGGAATGACAGAAGTTCCAAGTGGCAACAAGTTAGGAAATGTCGGCGGAATGTAATATTTCTGGTGCGTTCAGTTCTTATTTTCCGTACATTTTAATTTGCGACTACTTGCAAGAAAAAGAGTGGTCTCGCTAGCGTTTTAAATGTGTCTCTCCACTTTTCATGCAATGCGCACTGCGTTTCTTCTCCATATCTTAGCAACAGGTATACAACAGATTATAATCAATATCTCGTAAAAGGTGAGACACTCAATTTATAGTATTTACCTCGTAAAGTGCGAAATTTACAGTGTGTTATACTAAATTCTTATATTTAAGTAAGAATTCTAGTTAACGACGCTTACATTTGTCAAGGTTACATAACGTCGCTAGTAAAAATCAGTCCGTTTCCAGGCCCGAGGTTTCCAGAGGGTTCCAGGAAGTTAAGGATCCCAGATTACGTGACAATGCCCCAGGATAGTGGTAAGGTTGTCAGCCTTACGCACCGGCCGCGTTTACCCCCCAAAAATACTCCTGGTACTCATTTCTGTTAGAGGCTGAGTTGACCCCAAGGCCATAGTGCGATCGGAAGGATTGTGTCAATAAAAAATTCCAATGACAACATCTGGAATCGAACCAGCGACCTTCCGATTTGTAGCGCAGCACCTTGGCCACTGTGCTACCGCGGCCCCCTAAAGTAGCTAGTAGATGACTGAAATATGAATGTGGAGCGTTTGTGGAATGCTACTGACAGGACGAAATTGAAGTACTCTGTATCCTTTCAGACCTTATCAAGTGCCACTTCGCCGACCACCAATATCACACGGACTGGCCTGGGATCGAACCCATTTTCGGTGGTCGAGACGCAGGCGACCAACTTCTTGAGACACGGCACAGTCACGAATTTGATTACACATGCACCCTCGTTTAAGTAATTCACTTCCTGGCTTGAAGCAAATTCGAATAAGCTTAATAAGAAATAAGGAAACGGCTGATTTAGCGGGGAGCACATCATGTAGAGCCAATTTATATGCATGTAGATACTTCTACTGGTCAATTCGCTTATAGGAGATTAGTATGTAGCCAAATCCATTAATTAATCCCATGACTGGGCCCTGAAAGTACTTAAGTAAATGGCGAACATTATGACTGTACGAACTGTACCTCAATGTGAAATTACTTCCTGTATCATTCGCTTTGCAAGTCTAGTGTCAAGTAATCTTCCGTTTTTATTGTCAATACACTGTATCTAGTCCGTGACTGATATTATTTTTATGAAATTCTCTTCTGATATGTAAGGAAGCTGCACCTAAATCTAATCCTTTTACGTCTCCATCAACGATGGTTCTCAAGTACGTAAATTTGGTATAATATTAAATAGGTCTTCGAAAGGCACTGCTGCTGTTGTGAACATGATTCAGAACAAGGAAAAAGAACGGGCCTTTGTGACTAAGTAAAGATCATGCTTCCATGAAAGCAAGAAATCTCTTCACCATCTGAGTACTGATGAACTGGAGAACAAGCTGTTTCATGGAATTGCGCAGATAGATTATATTTTGTTTGTGTATATTTATTACCAGCAAAATAGGACCTTAAGTTACGGATTCTGTCGTACATTAGTCTGTGTGGGAAAACGTGCTAAAGACTTAATTATAAAGGACCAATTCATTTCTTTATTCAACATAGGTTGAAGTGCAAGACGGGCGCTTAACCATACAGTTGAAAACGCATAATCCTGATCGTCATAAACGAAACCGGGATTGGCGTCTTTGGCAGTTAATTGAGTTTACTTTCGAAATTTTTGCCATTTATGGTATTACATAAAGTGGAATTTATTATGTATGGTTGAAAATCGGAGTTGTCTAACAATTTTCAAGAAAACCTCACATATCAAAACAAGGGGACCAGTCCGAAGGCTTAGAAGCCGATATTAGGTCACCCACGGAAGGACAGACGTATTCCGCTGACAGTTTTCTTTTTCTCTTAATAAAGAATACCAAAGATTTTTACAGAAACTTCACACTCCCTGGATGGAGGTTTCACATCGCAAGTGAGACAAGTCATTCATGCTAGAGATGCACGAGTATGCTGTCTGAGCGATACATATACGTTTATTTAGGTTTGTTTTTTGCTTGTTGTTTGTTTCTTCTTTTGTTTCTCTGTTTCTTCCGCTCGTTCCTTTCTTTCTTCCTTCCTTCCTTCCCTCCATCAAAGAAAACTATGATATTGTCTCTCCGTAAATAGGATAAGTTCTTCCAATACGTGATTTTAGCTTCTTACAGGAGCGAATGTCACTAACACAATTTTTTTTGCATCTGACGCTCTGTAGTTTGATAAGTGGCATTAAGGATGCTGTGGTACCGCACCCCTAACTTCAGGATTTCTTGTGTCGAAATAAATGACGTCATACGGCGGAAGACTGTAATATTGCGTCAGGAATTCTCTTTCCCATATATGTTTCAAGCAGCACACATGGAAGAAATACACATATCTATTAATTTCCCCTTTTCTATCTCTTCTTCAAAAATTTTCCCTTCATTGTATTTGACTTTGTGTAAAATTTAACTCCACATTTTGGGGAACAGAAAATGTTTGTGATAAAAACCGGTATCCATTTAACCCAGGTAAAGTTTAGACAGTTTGTGCTGTCAACTACCTCGCGTGTTTTCAGTTTGGTACTCATTCAATCCAGCAATGAAGCAAACACAATAATGCATTCAAGTAACAGAACACTAGGCATAAACACGGGACAATTTTAGAAAAGTGAATGGCATTGTTCCTCAATTGAATAAAAATAGCCTTAGCATGTGACTGCAGTAAGGATTTGACAGTTAGTGGCTGACAAAGTGGCAATTTTAAACCCAAACACCCATCAGTACCATCAAAATAAACGTTTTTAAAAATCAAAATAAAAAGTCCCATTATGCCAGACAGCTGTTTGATACTTAGAGCTCAAAAGAGCACTTATTGCGTATTTCAAATTTTCGCCACGAAACGTCGTGCATCAAACTGACATGCCTGCAATCGACACAAATTGATTTTTGAAAGCCTTTTCCCTATCGTTTTATAAAAATCAGTGCCCAGTTAGCCATAGGCATTGAAGCTCTAGAGTTCACTTCCACAAAACAGAGAATACATGACGAATGAAATTCATATGTTAATATGACTTCAAAGTTTGACGTAGACGCCAAAACGTCAGCTTTCTGATTAAGTACTGGTGTAATAAAGTGAAATGCCAACTTGATGCAACTAGGTAATTTTATTGATGTATTCTTAGCTCGACATGTTTCGGGTACATACGGCCATCATCAGGAGCATTAGATGTTGAGTTGCAGCATATGGTT
>Ga0123352_10019902_pt1 | contig 10694 bp, 3 predicted proteins | sample TergutLab28metaG_FD_89700 | JGI IMG/M metagenome (GOLD analysis project Ga0123352, IMG submission 89700) | Labiotermes labralis P1 segment gut microbial communities from Petit-Saut dam, French Guiana - Lab288 P1 | ecosystem: Host-associated > Arthropoda: Insects > Digestive system > Gut ... | reverse complement strand
TTTCCCCTGTCAGTACCATTCCGTAAACACTCCACACTTTCCCCTGTCAGTACTATTGCCTAAACACTCCACAATCACATTTCTTTCATCTTAACACCAGTGTTTTAGTAACTGACAGTGTCGTGAAATAAGACAATTAACTCGCTCACAATTTGTGTGTCAATGTACTGTCACCAGTCTATCCATCAGTAAACTGAAGAGTGTCAACAATACAGCCCATCAGCTGTGCAGGCTGTATAAACCCTGACCTCGACTACAGTTTGAACGAAGCTTTAATTCCCTGCTGTACCGTATAAGGACAGTTATTGCTGCACAGGCCTGGACAGGCCGTGAGGACTGGAGGAAGATGAGGCTTGCAGATTTCAAGACAGTCCGGACATAAATACGGTAAGGCTGTCAGTCATAGCCCCCAAGGCCTTTACCACCATGATACGCATTACTGTTAGAGTCTAAGTCATCCCAAGGCCAATAGTGCGACCGGCAGAATTATGTCAATGAAAAATTCTAATGACACAACTGTGAATCGAACACGCTGCCTAGTAAAGTGCCTGAACCAACTGCACCACCGCGTGCACGTGCTTGTAAATGAGTTTTATAGATCGGAAAATGTGTCTTTATATTAAGCTGAGGTGATGATTGAACTTCTCAAAGCATTATGGACGGTATGTCTATGCTGACTACTTATTGTCTCGAATAGGCTTCAGAATACCACTAAAACTAACATTAGCCGAAACATGCAGCCACAGTCGCTATCTTTAGGCTACAGAATTGCTAAAACTAGCCAAACCATTTAGCCACAATCGCTATCAAAAGGCATGAGAATGGCCACCACTCGTCGAAATATGTAGCAAAAGTCCTTATCAATAAGCTACAGAGTGGCTAACAATAATCGAAACATGTATCAACAGTCGTTATCAAAAGGCTACAGAATGAAAAACACAAGCCGAAACACGTAGAAACAGTTCTCATCAACAGGTTACAGAATGGTTAACACTAGTCGAAACATATAGCTACAGTCACAATCAGTAGGCTACAGAATGGCTAACACTAACCGAAACATGTACCCACAGTCGCCACCATTAGGCTACAGAATTGCTAACACTAGACGAAACATGTAGCCACAGTCGTTATCAATAGGATACAGAATGGCAAACAAAAGACGAAACATGTAACAACAGCCGTTAACAATAGGCTACAGAATGGCTAACACTAGACGAAATATGTAGCCACAGTCGCTATTAAGAGGTTACAGAATGGGTAACAATAGTCGAAACCTGTAGCCACAGCCACGATTAGTAGGCTACAGAATGGCTAACACTTAATGAAATATGTAGCCACAGTCGCTATCAATATGCTACAGAATTGCTTACAATAGCCGAAACATGTAGCCACAATCGTTATCAAAATCCTTGAGAATGGCTAACACTGGACGAAATATGTAGTCACAGTCGCTATCAATAGGATACGGAATGTCTAACACTAGCCGAAACATGTAGCAACAGTCCCTATCAATAGGCTACAGAATGGCTAACAGTAGCCGAAACATGTAGCAACTGTCCTTATCTATGGGCTACAGAATGGCTAACACTAGAGGAAACATGTAACCAAAGTCGTTATCAATACGTTACAGAGTGGCTAACAATAGTCGAAACATGTGGCAACAGTCGTTACAATAGGCTACAGAATGAATAACACAACACGAAACATGTAGCAACAGTCCATATCCATAGGCTACAGAATGGCTAACAATAGCCGGAACATGTAACCACAGTCGCTATGATTAAGCAACAGAATGGTAACACTAGCCGAAACATGTAGCCACAGTCGCCAACAATTGGCTAAAGATGGGGTCTAACCAGTTGAAATATGTAGCAACGGTCGTTATCGATAGGTTACAGAAGAGCTAACACTATCCGAAACATGTAGCCACATTCTTTATCAGTGGGCTACAGAATGGCTAACACAAGTCGAAACATGTAGCCACAGTCGTTATCAATATGCTACAGAATTACGATAACCAGCCGAGACATTTGCCACGGTCGTTTTCAATAGGCTTCAGAATGGCTAACAAAAGCCGAAACACGTATCGACAGTCGCTATCAATAGGCCACAGAATGGCTAACACTAGCCGAAACATGTAGCCACAGTCGCCATAAATAAGTTACAGAATGGCTAACGCTAGCTAAAAAATGAAGCCACAGTCGTTATTAATGGACTTGAGTATGGCTAACACAAACCGAACCACGTAGCTACATTACTTATCAATAGGCTACAGAATTGCAAAACAAGCCGAAAGATATAGACACGGTCGTTATGAATAGGGTAGAGAATGGCTAACACTAGCCGAAACATGTAGCCACAGACGTTATCAATATGCTACTGAATGGCTAACACCGAAACATGTAGCCTCAGTCGTTATCAATAGACTACAGAATGGCTAACATTATCCGAAACATGAAGACTTTATCAATTAGCTCCAGAATGGATAACACTTGCCGAAACATGTAGCCACTGTCGTTATCAATAGCCTACAGAATGTCTAACACTAGAGGAAACATGTAGCCACTCTCGTTATCGATACGCTAAAGAACGGGTGAAACTAGCCGAAACATGTAGCCACAGTTGCTATTAACAAGCTTGAGAATGGCCAACACTAGCCGAAACATGTTGCAACGGTTTATATCAATGGGATAAACAACTGCTAACACTAGCGAAACGTGCAGTCACAGTCGCTATCATTATGCTACAAACTGGCCGACACTGACCGAAACATGAAGCAACAATCCTTTTCAATAAGCTACAGAACGGCTATCACTAGCCGAAACATGTAGCCACATTCGTTATCAATGTGCTACGCAATTGCTAACAATAGTCGAAACATGATGCAACCGTCCTTATCCATAGGCTACAGAAAGTCTAATACTAGCCGAAACATATATCCAGAGTCAATATCAATAGGGTTCCGAATGGCTAACACCTTTCGATACATGTGGCCACAATCGTTATAAATAAACCTGAGAATGGCTAACTATGGCCGAAACATGTAGCAACAGTAATTAACAAAAAACTACAGAATGGCAAACACTAGCAAAAGCAGGTAGCCACAGTGGCTTCATTAGGCTGCAGAATGGTTAACAGTAGCCGAAACATGTAGCGAAGGACGTTATCACTAAATTAATGAGTGGTTAACTCTAGCAGAAACATGTATCAGGAAAACTAATCAAGAGACTACAGAATGGCTAACACTAGCTGAAACATATAGACATAGTAGCTATCAATAGGCTACAGAAAGGCTAGCAATAGACGAAACATGTAGCCACAGTCGCTATAAATATTCTTCACATTGTCTAACACTAGCCTATAAATGTAGCCATAATCGTTATCAATAGGCTTGAAAATGGCGAAAACTGGCCGAAACATGTAGCAACAGCCCTTATCAATAAGCTACAGAGTGGCTAACATTGGCCGAAACATGTAGCCACAATCGCTATCACTAGTTTATAGAGTGTCTAAGAGAAGCCGAAACATGTAGCTACGGTCGCTATCAAGAGGCTACAGATTCGCTAAAACTAGCCGAAACATGAAGCCACAGCCGCCATCAATAAGCTACAGAATGGCTAACATTAGCAGAAACATGTAGTCTCAGACGCTATCATTATGCTACAGAATGGCTAACACTAGCAGCAACAAGTAACCACAATTGTTATCAATATGCTACAGAATGGCACACACTAGCCCAAAACATGTATCCACAGAAGTAATCAATATGCAACAGAATAGCTACCACTAGCAGAAACATGTAACAACAATCCTTATACATACGATAGGATTTGGCTAACACATCCCGATACGTGTAGCCATAAATATTATCAATAAGTTTGAGATGGCTATGTTTGGACGAAACATGTAGCATAACTCACAAGCAATATGTTACGGAATGGTTAACACTAGCCGAAACATGTAGCCACGGTAGTTATCAATATGATACAGAATGGCTAAACCTAGCCGAAACATATACCCACAGTCGTTATTAATAGGCTACAGAATGTCTAACTCTAACCGAAAAATGTAGCCATGGTCGTTATCAATACGATACAGAATGGCTAAACTAGCCGAAACATGTAGTCACAGTCGTTATCAATAAGCTACAGAAAGGCTAACGCTAGCCGAAACATGTAGCAACGGTAGTTATCAATATGCAACAGAATGGCTACCACTAGCCGAAACATATAGCCACGGTAGTTATCAATATGCTACAGAATGGCGAACACTAGCCGAAACATGTAGCCACAGTCTTTGTCAATAGGCTACAGAATGTCTAACAATAACCCAAACATTTAGCCACAGTCGTTATGAATACGCTACAGAATAGCTAACACTAGCCGAAACATGTAGCCATAATCGCAATCAGTATAATACAGAATGATTAAAACAAGCCGAAACATGTAGCCACAGAGCTTATCAATAGGCTACAGAATGCCTAACACTAGCCGAAACATGTAGCCACGGTCGTCATCAATATGCTACGGAATGGCTAAAACTAACCGAATCATGTGGCCACGGTCGTCATCAATATGCTACAGAATGGTCAAAACTAACCGAAACATGTAGAAACCGTCGTATTCAATAGGATACAGAATAGCTAACAATAGCCAAAATATGTAGACACAGTCGTTATCATTAAGCTACAGAAAGGCTAAAATTAACCGGAACACGTAGCGACGGGCCTTTTCAATAAGCTACAAAATGCCTAACAATAGACGAAATATGTAACCACAACCTTTATCAATAGGCTACAGATCGGCTAACACAAGCCGAAACATATAGCCATAGTCGCTATAAGAGGGATACAGAATGGATATCTTTGGCCGAATCATGTAAAATTGGTCCTTATAATTAGGCTACAGAATAGATAACACTAGAAGAAACATGTAGCCACAATCGTCATCAAAATGGCACAGAATGATAACACTAGTAGGAACATGTAAACGAAGTCGCTGTAAGTATTCTTGAGAATTGCAAACACTAGCCGAAACATGTAGTCACAGTCGCTATGAATAGGCTACAGAATGGCTAACACTAGCCGAAACATGTAGTCACAATCGCTATATAGGCTACAGAATGGTAACACTAGCCCAAAAAAGTTGTCACAGTAGCTATCAATAAGTTACAGAATGGCTAACACTAGACGAAACATATTGTAACAGTGGCTATCAATGGGCTACAGATTGGCTAACACTAGCCGAAACATGTAGCCACAATCGCTTTCAATAGGCTACGGAATGGCTAACACTAGCCGAAACATGTAAACACAGTCGCTTTCAATAGGGTACAGAATGGCAAAACTAGGCGAAACATGCAAATGGAGTCGTTATCAGTAGGCTACAAAATGGCTAACACTATCCGAAACATGTAGCCACAGTCGCTATTAATAGGCTACAGAATGGTAACACTAGCCGAAACATGTTGTCACAGTGGCTATCAATAGACTACAGAATGGCTAACACAAGCCGAAACATGTAGCCAAAGTCGCTTTCAATAGGTACAGAATGGCTAAAACTAGACGAAACATGTAAATGTATTCGTTATTAATAGGCTACAAATGGCTAACACTAGCCGAAACATGTAGCCACAATCGTTATCAATAGGCTACAGAATGGTAAAACTAGCCGAAACATGTTGTCACAGTGGCTAACAATAGGCTACAGAATGGCTAACACTAGCCGAAACATGTAGCCACCGTCGTTTTAAATAGGGTACAGAATGGCTAAAACTAGACGAAACATGTAAATGGAGTCGTTACAAATAGGCTACAGAATGGCTAACACTAGCCGAAACATGTAGCCACGGTCGATTTCAATAGGTACAGAATGGCTAAAACTATCCGAAACATGTAGCCACAGTCGCTATCAATAGGCCATAAAATGCCTAATCTTAGCCGAAACATGGTGCAACAGTCGCCATCAGTAGGCTACAGAATGCTTAACTCTACGCGAAATTGTCGCCACAGTCGCTATCAATACCTTACAGAATGGCTAACAATAGCAGAAACATGTAGCCACAGCTGCTATCAATAGCCTACAGTATGGCTAACACTAACCGAAATATGTAGCCACAGTCGCTACCCATAACCTACAAAAAGGCTAACACTAGACGAAATATGTGGACACGGTCGCTATCATTAGCCTAAAGAATGGCTAACACTAGACGAAACATGTAGCCACAGTCGCTATCAATAACCTTCAGTAAGACTAATACTAGTCGAAACATGTAGACACAGTCGCTATCATTAGCCTAAAGAATGGCTAACACAAGACGAAACATGTTGTCACAGTCGCCATCAATACGCTACAGAATGTTAAACACTAGCCGCAACAACAAGCTACAGACTCCAAAAATAACCTACAGAATTGCTAACACTACTTGAAACGTGTAGCCACAGTCGCCATTAATAGCCTACAGAATGGATAACACTAACCGAACATGTAGCCACAGACACCATCAATAAGTTACAGAATGGCTAACACTACTCGAAACATGCAATTATAATCTCTAATAATAACCTACAGAATGGCTAAATCTAGCTGAAACATTGAGCCACAGTCACTATCAATAGGCTACAGAATGGCTAACACTAGGCGAAACATGTAGCCACATTCGCTAAAAATATGATACAGAATGGCTAAGGCTAGCAGAAACATGTAACCACAGTCGCTATCAACACGCTCCTGAATGGCTAACACTAGGCGAAACATGTAGCCACAGTCGCCATCTATAGGCTACAGAAAGGCTAACTCTGGGCGAAACATGTAGCCACAGTCATCATCAATAAGCTACAGAATGGCTAACACTATTCGAAACATGTAGCTTCAGTCGCTATCAATAGGTTACAGAATGGCTAACACTAGCCGAAATATGTAGCTACAGTCGATAACATTAGCCTACAGAATGGCTAACACTAGCCGAAACATGTAGCGACAGTCGCTATCAATAGGCAAGAGAACGGCTAACACAAGTGGAAATATTTAGACGCAGACGCTATGAATAGGCTGGAGAATGGCTAAGGCTAGTCTAAACATGTAGCCACAGTTGGTATCATTAGGCTACAGAATGGTTAAATCCAGGCGAAACATGTAGACACCGACGCTATTAATATGCTACAGAATGGCTAACGGAAGCCGAGACATGTAGCCACAGTCGCTACCAATAGGTTACATAATGGCTAACACTAGACGAAACATGTAGCCACAGTCGCTATCAATAGCCTACAGAATGGCTAAATTTAGACGAAACATGTAACCACATTCGCTACAAATAAATTACAGAATGTATGACACTAGCCTAAACATGTAGCCGCAGTTACCACCAATAGGTTACAGAAAGGCTAATAGTAGCCGAAACATGTAGCCACAGTGACTATCAATATCCTAGAAAATGGATAACCATAGACGAAACTTGTAGCCACAGTCGTTATTAATATGTTACAGAAAGGATAACACTAGGCGAAACATGCAACCACAGTCCCTATCAATTGTCTACAGAATAGCTAACAGTAGCCGAAACATGTAGCCACAGTCGCAGTCAATAAGATTGAGAATGGCTAACACTAGCCTAAACAAGTAGCCGCAGTCGCTACCAATATGTTAAAAAATGGGTAAATCTAGACGAAACATGTAGCCACAGTCGCTATCAATACGTTACAGAATAACTAACACTAGTCGAAACATGTAGGCACAGTCGCTAGCAATAAGCTATAGAATGGGTAACAGTAACCGAAACATGTAGCCGCAGTCGCTACCAATAGGCTACAGAATGGCTAAGGCTAGCCCAAACATGTAGCCACAGTCGCTATGAATAAGCAATAGAATGGCTAACACTAAACGAAACATGTAGCCACAGTCGCTATCAATAAGCTACAGAATGGCTTACACTGGGCAAAACATGTAGCCACGGTCTCTTTAAATAGCCTACAGAATGGCTAAGTGTAGCCGAAACATGTAACCACAGTCGCTAAGAATATACTACAGAATGGATGACACTACCCGAAATATGTAGCCACAGTTGCTACCAATAAGTTACAGAATGGCGAATATTTGTTCAAACATGCAGCCACCGTGACTATCAATATCCTACAGAATGGCTAATACTAGCCGAAATATGTTTTCACAGTCGCAATCAGTAGGCTACAAAATGGATAACACTAGCCGAAATTTCAAACCACAGTCCCTATCAATAATTTAGAGAATGGCTAACTTAGGCCGAAACATGTAGTCACAGTCGCTATTAATATGCTACAGAATGGCTAACTCTAGTCGAAACATGTTGCCAAAGTTCTACTAATATGCTACAGATTGTATAACACTAGCCGAAGCATGTATACACTGTCGTTATCAATGGGCTACAGAATGGCTAACACTAGTCGAAACATGTAGCCACAATCGTTATCAAAAGCCTACGGAATGGTTAACGCAAACCGTAACATGTAGCCACAATCGCTATCAATAGGCTACAGAATGTCTAACACTAAACGAAACATTTAGCCACAGTCGTTATCAATATGCTACAGAATGGCCAATATTATCCGAACCATGAAACCACAGTCGTTATCAATAGGCTACAGAAAGGCTAACTCTAGCCGAAACATGTAGCCACAGTCGCTATCATTAGGCTACAGAAAGGCTAACACTAGCCGAAAAATGTAGTCACAATCGCTATAAATAGGCTATAGAATGGTAACACTAGCCGAAACATGTTGTCACATTGGCTATCAATAGGATACAGAATGGCTAAAATTAGACGAAACATGTTGTCACAGTGGCTATTAATAGGCTACAGAATGGCTAACACTAACCGAAACATGTAGTCACAATCGCTATAAATAGGCTACAGAATGGTAACACTAGCCGAAACATGTTGTCACAGTGGCTATCAATAGGCTACAGAATGGCTAACACTAGCCGAAACATGTAGCCAGAGTCGCTTTCAAAATTTACAGAATGGCTAAAACTAGACGAAACATGTAAATGGAGTCGTTATCAATAAGCTACAAAAAGGCTAACACTAGCCGAAACATGTAGCCACAGTCGCTATCAATAGGCTACAGAATGGCTAACACTAGCCGAAACATGTAGCCACGGTCGTTATCAATATGCTACACAATGGCTAACACTAGCTCAAACAAGTAGCCACAGTCGCTATCAATATGCTAGAGAATGGTTAAAAGTGACCGAAACATGTAGAAACAGTCGTATTCAATAGGATACAGAATAGCTAAAAATAGCCAAACATGTAGACACAGTCGTTATCATTAAGCTACAGAAAGCCTAAAATTAACCGGAACACGTAGCGACGGGCCTTTTCAATAGGCTACAAAATGCCTAACAATAGACGAAACATATAACCACAACCTTTATCAATAGGCTACAGATCGGCTAACAAAAGCCGAAACATGTAGCCATAGTCGCTATAAGTAGGATACAGAATGGCTATCTTTTGCTGAATCATGTAGAATGGGTCCTTATAATTAGGCTACAGAATGGCTAACACTAGACGAAACATGTAGACACAATCGTCATCAATATTCCACAGAATGTTAACACTAGCAGGAACATGTAGCCGAAGTCGCTATCAGTATTCTTCACAATTGCAAACACTAGCCGAAACATGTAGTCACAGACGCTATCAATAGGCTACAGAATGGTAACACTAGCCGAAATATGTTGTCACATTAGCTATCAATAGGATACAGAATGGCTAAAACTAGACGAAACATGTTGTCACATTGGCTATAAATAGGCTACAGAATGGCTAACACTAGCCGAAACATGTAGTCACAATCGCTATAAATAGGCTACAGAATGGTAACACTAGCTGAAACATGTTGTCACAGTGGCTATGAATAGGCTACAGAATGCCTAACACTAGCCGAAACATGTAGCCACAATCGATTTCAATAGTTTACAGAATGGCTAACACTATCCGAAACATGTAGCCACAGTCACTATCAATAGGCTATACAATGCCTAATCCTGGCCGAAACATGGAGCAACAGTCGCCATCCATAGGCTACTGAATGCTTAACACTGCGCGAAACTTGTGGCCACAGTCGCTATCTATACCTTACAGAATGGCTAACAATAGCAGAAACATGTAGTCACAGCCGCTATCAATAGCCTACAGTATGGCTAACACTAAGCTTAATATGTAGCCACAGTCGCTACCAATAGCCTACAAAATGGCTAACACTAGCCGAAACATGTGGACACAGTCGCTATCATTAGCCTAAAGAATGGCTAATTATTTTTATATTTGGTATCAATCATTGACTTGGCTGCGGCATCAATGGAGATAAACCCAGGATCCATTCACAGCACTGTGCTATGCCATTCACTTCTCCACAAGGACAAGATTCATTATCTCATGTTTGCCCCATGCCAGATGATGGTGTATACGTTAGACAGACAAGGATACTGGCATTTGTTATGGCAATGCTTTTAGCTGCAAGCATTTCATTTACATTTCTCACAAGTAGTTGGCTGTCTAACAATTTTCATTAATGTCGCATTGTCTATGCCACAAATTAGAACACCTGATTACACAAAAGACAGGATTTATGAACGCAATACTCACCTTAACTGCCTCAAGTTCTTTCCTCACATTCTCTTGAATCCTTATCCTTGCTTCAAAATTCTTCC